>JAABUP010006193.1_pt1 | contig 17291 bp, 19 predicted proteins | sample 5559201 | NCBI WGS metagenome assembly JAABUP01 (sample SAMN10711887, study PRJNA513373) | rock metagenome | isolation source: Antarctica rocks | place: Antarctica
CGATGAATTTTGCCAAAAATTCCCATACGATCCGAAGACCGTAAGGAGTGGTCATTGTATAGTTTTCAACTAGCAAAAACGCGATCTCGGACGAATCCTCACTGCAGAAAAGTTAGCAATCTCATCTTGGTCCAAGCGCTTGACTCAATGAACGTACCTGATACGCGTAAGCCCGTGCACTTAGATGAGGAGAGGAAAGAAATGGTGGGAGGCATGGGGCAAATATATAGATTTTGTGAGCGCCGGGTAGCGGAGGGGGCGGGATGATCGCTTGGCGAGGATCCACTCGCTATACCCGAGTAAGACTAGCGTGGTATCGGGCATGACTCAAATTTAACATTACTTTACTGCTTGGAGTCCCAACAACGAGCGTACAACAAGCCCCAAACTTTAAGACATCTGAAGGGTAAACTTACAAACGTGAAGTAAGTTTGGGGAAAGCTTGAAGTGTTTGCGAACCTTCTGGAATTATGTAATATGCTATTCAAACTTTTGAAGTCTCTAAACCTACAGCGACGCCTTTCCTTTGGTTTTTTCCCTAGACCTTAAATACATTTCTAGGATGAATCTCATTGCCTTCAGCTTTGTAAATCCACCATTGCCCGCATTTTGAAAGAGCAAGAGTCTTTTCCCGTCGTGGGAAGATTAGTCTCCATCTCAGCAGTTCGTTTTCTTTGCCTCCAAATCACCTGCCAATTCTCCCAAATTCTTTCGTTGGTCTTTGCTCTTCAAGGTCCGAATCGAGTCGTCAAGCTTGAGAATGACGTGACTCTTCGTAGTGGCGACTATGATGTTGTGATAGTAGTAATCGATAAAGAGGCAGAGGAAAATCCGCGAGCAGGTGCGAGCAACAAACGAAAGCGGCAAGCTGCCTTGGAACCGAAGCCGCTATCCAGAGAATTGTTTTGCTAATTTCTCATGGTGTTCCTGAGATCAAAAAAGGTAGACTTAGGCCTCGACTCGGGATATATCCTGAGTGAGACTACCTTCGAGTCTTATGTTTGATAGACTATGCTTCTATCATATCGAAAATGATAAGATAGCAGAATGGTACTAAAATAATGGTTGGCTTTCCGCGCTCTGGATCGAGTGTGTGCCCTGGTTTTGCTGAATTTGGCCTATGAAAATGCAAAAAGGTATGCTGGAATCCCGATGATAGAATTGAAGCTATGCTCACTGGAAATATGCAAAGTCAGGCATTGAGTCAGATGATGATATTCCAGAGGCACCGATTTTTTAACACGTTTCTACCTCCTGAGCTATCTTTGTATGAACATCTCATGTACATGGTTCAAATCCGCTTTGCCCATCCATACCATCTCATAGAGGTATCTTCAATCACGTGCCATCACATATGAAAATAGCACTATTTACAAGCTCATGAATATTTCCTGATCAATTCATCGATCTCTATATCAATTTCCCCGTCATTCGTAACCGTGGAAACGTAGGTTACCGTCGGCGGTTACCCACCGTGCCCACTATCGAAGTTCGCAGCATCCTGTTCCCGGTGGGCTTGTTTGAAAACGGGGTTGAAAATCGTAATGTTTAGGTTTTGGCCACCCTATCATGGGTTTCATCCAGGAGAGCCTCCCGCTTTTCTGGATCTCGTGGTAGAGGGTTGATGACGAACTTTCCGGCGATGTCGGCCCTCAGGATGCTTTCATATCGCGCACCAATTCTCACCTTCTCCTGCAAGTCTTTTCTGTTCAGAGTCGACGTGGAGTCGGCCAGCTTTTGTCCTTTTGGCACCGTTTGGGTCGCTTCCGCGGTTTCTCTCAGACGTTGGCTGAGCTCCGCCACAGTGGCAGTGGCGAGAAGTTTGGGAGCCCCGTCCCTTATGGGAGCGAGGATTGTCTTTGGCACGGAGGCCATGATCCTCCCACATGAGGTGTGTGTCAGAGGTAGATCCAACTTTACCCATAAGGGTATGTGATTTTGGTCTTTGGAGCCTGGAAAGAACGAAATCCTTTCCGTGGTACTGCTGGCGTCGTCATCATTGCTTATCTTCGCCGCCTCCAATTTCGAATGCAGTGGGAATTTCAACTTTCTAGGGTGGGCACCTAGGGCTTGGTCCTTCCTTAGGGGTGGTCCTTTAGGGGGTGAGTCCTTCTATAGAGGGTGGTTTATAGGGGAGTGGCTCTCGTAAAGTGACTAAGCTAGGAGAAATAGTGCCTGTGCTAAGCCGTCGAACTGGCTGAGTTGTAAGTAGCATCTATCGTTCGAGGGTGAGCTAGCATGCACGGAATCGATTAGAGTCCGTCCGGAATCCTACGGAATTCAAAAGCCTTGCCTCACCATCATTGCAGGCAAAATCCATTTGTGTCTTTGGTCTTGCACAACCGTGTCAGCTGGCAAGCTTCGTAGTTACTGTTGTGGTGGGTCCTCGGCCAAAGCGTCACCAACTGTCCAAATTTGATTTGGAATACCGAATTTTAGAAAGCCGGCCTTCGATTCGCGCTCTGAGAACAAGTGACCTCATCGCTTACCTCGGGAATTCTGGCTAGTGACTCTCCGCAGATGATCTGCCAGATCCTGAAAAGCTTGGTCGCTGTTGGCATTGTACAATAGCATGGCAAACAAAGCGTAGAATCACGATCCTAGCGCGCGTTCACCCACACAGCTGTAAAACCATGGCAAGACTAAAGTAGTTGGAATGATGATGAGAGTACTGTAATGCTTTGATCCCTTACCTGCGAGTATAAAGCACCTGGCCACACCGACAGCCCGGGGTTGAGAGTAATGACTGTCCGAGCAACCTGGCTTCGAGCGTTTTGCACGGACAAATGCCCTTAGACCCAATACTCTACCTTGCTGGCACCTGCGTAAGCTTAACGATAGGGGCATGGGCCCGGAGCATTAGGTACTTGGTTGGCCCGTCCGCGCTCGGACCAAGCACACCTTTTGGCAATGCCAAGCTGCTCACGCATGGAAGCCTGGTACTTTAGCCAGCACGACCGAACACCCTAGGGATACTCTCCCTTTTCGATGCTCATACCATTCGCACGTCAAACATTTGAGGCTGTGGAAGCTAGGTACTTTGCCTCATCTCCCGACACCATCATACTTGGCGATCCACCGATCTCACGTCACGAGACTCAGGCCACCTCGTGGAGACTAGCAGGACTGGTGTTCTTTATTTTCCGACACACAATGCCATTGGTGGGTCAAAACGTTGGGGCTGCGCACGGTAAATTTCCGACATGCGGGGCTTGCTCCTACTCGAACTGTGGGGAAAACCGTTGCGAACGACTGACGGCTGGCCATACTTATTTTCCGACAACGTAGATGCGGCTAAGACTCATCAACAAATGTGGGGAATTGGGTAGCTTGCGGCTGTAGGAACACCGCATGAAGGGTACAGAAACTTCCCTGCAAATGCAAAGACGTTTATGCGAGGCAAGGCGCGCGAGCTTAAGCGTATAGATGAGATCATCAAAGGAATTGTGCGACTGCAAGCAAAATGGAAATGTAAGCTAATTGAAAGAGGGTTTTTTTGTGGATATCATGAATGTGGACTTGTTAGCATAATGAGATAGCTTTGTTCCAGTGCCATTAGCCGACTGTCGCGAAGCCGATTGGCATCATCTGACAGGTCTTTGGCAGAGCGATTTGGAGAAGGAAGAGAGTCGACTTGACAAGACCTCATCTGGGATGACTTGCCTCCAAGCCACTCCCGGACCGAGTACTGCTGGCCGGATCGAGAAGACGGCATGAAGCCTCTTTTCGGAAAATTCCCCTTAGCGAGAGCCTCAAATTCCCCTTTACCAGACTAGTATGATTGTACAAGTCATGCGGGGCGAAGACACGGCATGGCTGGAGGGAGTTGGCGGATGACCAGCGAAAGATCGAAAGAAAAAGGAAGAGCGGTGTGGATATTTGGTTGATTAACGGCGCGCAAGAACGAAACTTCCTATCAAGCAACTCTGTTATCGTTGAGGCGTCACGGTCAGCTTCTCGCGCCTCTGACCCTTCATCGCGCAAAGGATTCGCTATTGGAAGCTTCCCCTCTTTCCCTAAAGAACCTAATGCACTCCACGCCGCCAAGCTTTTGCGTAGACTCTCGGAAGTTTCTCGAGCAATCGACTGCGGAAATGCTCTCAGAATGAAGGGCCAATCTTAAGAAGCGCAGATGAGGCAGAGATTCGAAGGAGCGCGAGGGCGCAAACTCGAAGTCCAGAACCGTGTGCGCACTCGTGTCCTCAAGTGTTTAATGTCTCTGGGAGCAGGATGGATGGGGAAGTTGGGGGTCAGCAGTGGCTTGGAATTCGCCATTTTGGTGGCACGGGAAGCAGATGCAGAGCAGGCCGCGAATCTCAAACGTGTCGACGACTCGGCGCCAGGCCCGAAGCAGTCGACAGCCGGTACCTGTTGTTTCAAGTGCAAATGATGGCTCTGCTGGCCCAAGCTGTGGATCACCAGTCGATCAATTGGGTGGAGGGAGGGCCAACCGTGGATTGATGGTGATCGGCGGCATCGACTCGAGCTGTCGTGCTGGTGTATCCGTGGTATGACGCCGTACTTGAGCGGCGTGCATTCTCGACGGACTTGGCGGGGGGAAAGCTGCACCAAACGATCTCAGCGATAGACTCAGGTAGCAGACTCCGAGTGCGGCATCGGAAAGCAATTAGTGGTCGGATATTTTCTGGCAAATGCGATGGCACTCTGGGCCATATGCGCAGCAATGGATGGTACGGACGGTAGGAACGAAGCATGATGGGAGGGCACGAGGCCGTGGCAGCTAATTAAGCGGTGCACTAATTCCCATGCAAGCACATTGCACATTGTGCATCTAATTTCCTGGCCAATCACGCCCGTGAAACACACCCATCTTGCCCGCCTGATGCCATCTTCGTCAAGTACGCTTCGACGAAGCCTTTCTTACCTTTGGCAATGCCGACCCGATGTGCGATCGAACCATGCTGGCACCGCAACTACACATCGCTAATTTGTGATAAGCCGGGGCGACCTGGCGACTTTCTGCGGCGCAGGTGAATATAAGGACCGAGGGATCTGCCACGCATGACACCACACCACACCACTCCGGACTGTACCACCTTGACTTGTTGGTTGATTGCATGACCCCAACAGTGTCTGTTCTCGGAGACGCTGTCATCTCCTTTCATGCACCTCTGTGCCACCTCAATCTCATGCATTCGTCCTGAGCCTCGAGTAGATTCACTTCATACATGAACCAGCGCTCACCTACCTGTTCCTGACCCTTCTTTGCAAAGCAGCGAATTGCCTTGCTGTCGTCACCATGCCTGTCCTCACTCGTCGGCAGCAGATGCTGGCACCTCGTCAGATACTGAGTGTGAATTCCAGCATAGAGACCAACGAAGGCATGGGTGAACCTCTCTGGGCTGTCGAGGAGGACTACGAACAACCACAGAAGGAGATGGATTTTCCACTGGCCCCCGTGGGCAGAGTCCCCTCGAGGAAGGACTCGATGAACAATCTCCGAATCAATACCTACCCGTCGTCTGATCTTCACGAACGGTACATGGAAAGTGAGGAAGAGCCCTCGCCTAGTCCAGACAGCGACAGCGAGAGCTACGACGAAGAGCTCCGACACAAGGCTCCAGCTTCTTCGATAAGCGAGGCCTCCGAACCGCTCTACATTGAAGAATACAAGGCCGAAATTGCCACAGCTGTCCCAATCATGGCCGTGGGCAGACCCAAACTTGTCGATATCACCAATCTCGCCCCCATGCACAAGCGCAAGCGCACAGACAAGATGCGGCTGTCGCGCTCGGCTGTCAAGAATACGGCCGCTCGAATCCCTGCCACTACCAGCGAGAACAGCGCAGTCGTCGCCCAAGAAGCCCCCAAAGCCATTACTCCAGAAAGCGACCTGCCCAAGCGCAAAGACAGCCTCCCAGCTCTGGTGCCCGAGTCGTGGTTGCCTGACGACGTCACCATAGTACAGGAGGAGAACGAGGAGAACGACCACTACTTCCCAGACCTCGAACTTCGTAATCCTCCATCATACAACGACTATGACCCATATTCCCTTGACCCGCCACGTCTTTCGCCTCGCAACTCGTACAACTCTGGCAAGAAGCCCGGCAGTGTGGCGCGCGCAAGGAACAATTCGAATCCGCCTATTGCGCCGAACAACAATGGTTGGAAGGGTCTTACACGATCGCTGAGTATCGCAACTCAGCAAGCGCTACATCGCGGAGAGCAGCAGGTCAATAAGAGACCAAAGATGGTCGCAAGGGCGGCGAATGAGCGAGAAGATCCTTTGATGATTCCAGTGTTTCCTTTCGATGAGAAGCATTTGGAGTAATGCCCAAGGACGACCGTGTAGAGTACCGAGTTTGACTACGGCCATTCGACCACGATATGACCTACAGGAGTTATCTGGTCAGGGAACTGCAGTTTTGATGCTCAGCGATAGATACCACCCACTTCATTACACTCATTATTTTTTAATCTTTAGTCTTAGAGGGTCATCTACAGAACAAGCTCCAATGCCAGAAAGCATTACATCTTCAATTCTAAATCCGATCTCTTCTCAAATGGTCTTTTTTCCGCTGTCAAGCTGAGGCTAATGACGATACTACGCCCTTAGTAGCTAGCGTACTTCAAATCGAGGTGAAACACAATTCAATTCTTCTTTCGATTATGTCTAATTTTCGGTTCCGTGACTGCATCTTTGTAAACAAAATGATTCTTGGCTATTTCCTTCTTTCGCTGCCTGCTCGATCTATTCAAGACCCTCTGCGGCTATTTTGCTCTATGAGCTTTTTGGTATTAAACTAGGCATTGGATGTTTCAAGCTTGATGACTTGAAGCTAGACACCAGCATTTTCAACAAGCTCTAGGAAATCGTATAGAGCACAGACTTTTTTGCTGGCATCAATGCCCCCATTGTTACTGGGATTCAAAAACGGTGTCCCTCTGTGACAATTTGCCTAGCTATTGAATGCCCTGGCGAGACGTACAAAATTACCTCAATGGCTTAAGTTAAAGCAGTTTTTGCCCCATCTCAAGAAGAATCGCTGGGCTACCGAGATGACAAAAGTACTCCGCAAGTCGACAATGGATCAAGCAGTATTGACGGCTGCCCCTGAATCGAGGGTTCTGATTGTTGTGACTGGAGGTACTATTTGTATGAAGCAAAGTGAGGATGGTTTGGTGCCTTCACAAGGCTTTTTGGAGGCTGGAATGTCGCCGTGGCCTACCTTCAACGACGGGTCCCAACCCGGCGATATTACCGTGGTCGTGGACGATGGTACTGAGAAATCTTCCCGAAGTCTGCGAACGCCAATCAGCAGATATGGAAAACATGTCCGTTATGCTGTACTCGAATTTGAAGAACTTCTTGACAGCAGCTCCATCAATGGTAAGTCTTGATGAACTCATACATTGCCAACAGCCGAGATCGAGACTCACTCTCAAGATTTGACCGCTTATGTCCATATATTGAGGGTATCGCTGATTGGAAGACCATATCAGCCGACGGATGGAGTCACATATCGTCTACAATATTTCGAAATTACACATACTTCGACGGATTTGTAGTCTTGCACGGTACTGACTCACTCGCATACACTTGTTCTGCATTAAGCTTCATGTTACAGAACCTGGGGAAGCCAGTCATCCTAACAGGCTCGCAGGCCCCCATATTTGAATTGCAAAATGACGCCACCGATAATCTGCTTGGATCTTTGATCGTCGCCGGCCACTTTATGATACCGGAGGTTTGTCTATTCTTCCATCACAAGTTACTTCGGGGAAACCGAGCAACAAAGGTTTCTGCGAGCGACTTTGAAGCGTTCTCCTCTCCAAACTTTCCACCTTTGGCAACCGTCTCATCCCTCAAAACGGATGTGTCTTGGAATCTTGTCTATCGACCACGGCACATGGAACGTTTCACGATCCACACAAGCCAGGCATCAGGGGCTATAGAGTGCTTGAAGATATTTCCAGGCATAAGACCCGAGATGGTGGCGGTCATCCTCCAGACTCAAGGGCTCAAAGGGTTGGTTTTGGAGACATTTGGTAAGCGCTGCTATGCTTGTCCCCTCTCCTCGAGCTAATTCCTAGAGGTCACTAATCTCGACCTTGTGTAGGTGCAGGTAATGCTCCAGGCGGACCAGATGGGGCCTTGACTAAGGTTTTCGCGGATGCCATAAAAAGGGGAATCATCATCGTAAACGTGACTCAATGCATGACTGGTACTGTCAGCCCACTCTACGAGCCTGCAATGCTTTTGAAGCGTGCTGGAGTGATTCCTGGGCACGATCTAACCACAGAGGCAGCGCTTGCCAAACTTTTGTATCTCATGTCACTACCAGGCCTGGATCGTGATGGAATTGTCCAGCAATTATCGACGTCTTTAAGAGGGGAATTTACAGAGCAGACAACCATGGCATTTGAACACCCCCGGGGCATCCTGCCAAATGGGAGTGAAAATCTCGCCCGCCTCGGGCACGCCATTTCTAAAGGCAACGTTTCTGAAGTACGGGAGATATTGAAAGCAGACCTTGGATGGCTACTTAATCAGGCAGACTCTTCAGGAAGTACTCTTCTAGTAAGGCAATGTTTAAGACCTTTCGTACTATGAAGCTTAACAGATTTCCAGCACATTGCAGCTGGAGAACCGAGCGTTGACGTACTACGTCTATTACTTACCAATGGCGCCTCTGTACATCTGCGCAATAATGCAGGTCAAACGCCTCTGTTCATTGCTGCATCTGCTGGGTTGGTCGAACACGTGTCAATTCTGAAACAAGCCGGAGCACATCTCAACGCAGACGAAAAGGCTGCTGCTCGATTGCTTGCTCAGGCTGCGCCAGAGATATGGCACATTGCCGGCGTATAGGACCTGAAACAAGGACTCGGAAATCGTCGACATTGAAAAGCTGCTCGCCAGGTGGCCGCTTAACCTTGGTAAACTAAGTATTGGCTATTTACCGGCGGTAATAACGTCGACATGAAAACGAAAGGATTCTGTTATACCCACAACAGCCGACAGCGCAAATTCGCCAATATCACTGCTTGAACAAGGGCTTCATGTCAGATTGGCGATATCATTTGCGTTTCATGGAAACTAATGTATCCGATGATCTAATCTGTCAATCCTTACCAAGCTGATAGACATCTTTGATGGTCCTATCGATTTGATAAGGATCATGTTGGATATCCATCGTCTGCCTTTCTCTATCAATGTCCTGGTAAATTCGAAATGCGCAACGGGGAACGGATATGGTGAGCAAGTGAACATAAGGCTGTGCTACGGGACTAGACTTCGACAGAAAGAGTACCTTAGGTATCAGTGTCACTTGCGGCTTGAAGGAGTATTGCTTGCTCCAGATGCATGCAACGCGTCGCAGAGCAGGGAGCATAAGAAGCGCCGCTCATAGAAGTGGGAGAGATTGGTGATGCTGCGACTTGATAGAATCCTTTGACATCAGAATCCCTAAACATTCGAAATCTAGTCGGAAACAAGAGAGATATCTCCGTAGACCCTGCCTCGCGGTTTGCAGGGTGTAAAGCCCCCAGATTTGATATCGGGACTCTCCATACTCCATCTTAGGCTCAAATTTTTCTTTGAAGAAATCTGCATTCGTAGTCCGTGCACAGGATTAATATCAAGTGTTGGGTTGGTCCTCAGGAGGGGGGCCAGCATTTCTGCAAATCGCGAGCCAGCTTGGCTCGCTTGGGCTTGTTCAACGCTAGTACTTTCTCATCACGCTAAATCCACACTAAAGCCACGGGAAAGGGCCGAGAAGGCTCTGTTGACCTTGAAGTATTGCCAATAATCAGGAAGTTAGCATGGCTTCAACTATCGGTATCCTTCACGCAAGGAATCCACTACTTGTATCGTATGGATGCAAAGAATCGATTTCTGATCAGCTATGAAGCAGCGGTGTCTCTGTGAATGAGTTGTTGGCTACCACAGCATACCGTTTCTTGCTATGTATGATGATCTGAACGACGAGCTGGAAGCAATCCAGTCCATTTACGGAGAGCATACATTGCGCAAAGTCGATGATGGGCTCTACGTTCTTTCGATCCCTCAGTCTCCGAGCTCCATACGCCTGTCCTTTCCTATAGACTATCCAGAGTCAAGCCCACAGGTGCTCGGCACCGACACAATAGGCGAACACATGAAAAAAGGCTATGGTAGACATATTGTTGATACTGCACAAGCGACGATTGGAAGAGTGTTCATACCGGGTTCCGTGTGCCTCTTCGACCTGCTGCAAGAGCTTGAAGTCTCTCTTGCCCATCAGTCGGAATTTCAAGAGTCCCTGCCCTCGGTCAATGTCGAGGACAGTGAAGAGTCAGTACAGCCACTCGTCTCGCTGCTTCCTCCGGAGCTCGAGGAGGAGCCAAAGTGGATTACCTCCGCACCTGTTATTGAGAAGAAATCTACATTTGTCGCTCGCGCATGCTCTGTCAAGAATCCACTCCAGGCGAAAGCTTGCGTAGTTCATTTACTTGATACTGAGAAAAGAGTCGCTAAAGCAACTCACAATATTACTGCGTACCGTATACGATCGCCCGCAGCTTCTGCTTCTACAAATGAGATCATCTATCAGGATTGTGATGATGATGGAGAGACCGCAGCTGGAGGACGATTGCTACACTTATTGCAAGTGATGGATGTGTGGAACGTGCTCGTCGTGGTCAGCAGATGGTACGGCGGTGTAAAACTTGGTCCCGAGCGTTTCAGCATCATTAACAACGTGGCGAGGGAAGCTGTCGTTGAAGGTGGGTGGACCAGAAGCCGGATCATGAAAGACTGAGCATGACGGTATAACCATCATAAGACCATGGACGTACGGTAGAGTACAGGTCTGATACCTATTCGTTTAGGCTCTTGACCGCTGCGTCTGCTGTCTCTCGAAACTTTTGCCTAAGCTATTTGCCATTTCATACTTCATGTTGTCATTTCGGGGCTGAGATTTACCTGCATCTAGACGCTTCCCAGAGTTTGACGATGAGTCTAGCTAATAGCAGCCAAGGTAATGTATCGACATGAACGACGGAGTTGCTCTAACGCTTATGAAGAATACTGGATGACGTCAAACAAGCCGTCAAAATGCGTGGCCAGTGAAATCTCATCGATGGACAACGTACTCGATCCCCGTGTCGCAATGCTCATTCCTGCATGTTTCAAAGGAGAGCTATGGAGATTGGACAAGGCAATTCATATTGCGCATGCGGATATGGCACGTTTTCCACGAGACAACCTTTGCAACGTTTTATGCGTCACTTCCGCGAATTGTTTATGGTCAGGCACCGTCATTGACCATCATCCAGCATCATTATTGGCAGGAACTTTGGTCCGCTCTCATGGTGCCCATAGCTCAAATATGCAGCTCTCGGCATTCCCTGGGGAAATCTCGATTCATCATCTGTCAATCATTCCAGTGCGATGCGAGTCACCCTCGGTTTCCTGCAGATTCTGCTTGGGAATATCATACTTGCATCGTCAGCATTGATTCACTCTGGGCTGAAGGATGACCATCTCTCCGTTCTTGTTGGAGAGAATTCGCACGTCGTGGAGAGGTTTGTCCAGAAAGCTAGAATATCCACGTTTATCGAATCTGACAACATCATAGAGCCAATCCCCCAATCGGTCGATACCTTAATCGGCCCACACTACCCCCTCTCCACGCTTCCTTATCCAACCACACTACCGGTTACAAGGCGGCCCAAATCTTCACGTATCGTGTCCCCCATACAACGATAGAACTCCAGGTCTCGACGGGGAGCCCTATCGACGGCCAACTCCTCAGGAACACACTTTTCAGAATCCACGAATACATCAACAACGTCATTGGCGAGCAGGGCGAAGGACCCCTCGCCCCGAAAGATGACCCCTTCGGATGGAAGTCCAGTAGTTCGCCGTCCACGACCCCTTCGGTTTCGCTGACCGCTCATAGTGCAGCGGGGGAGCAGATGACGTGGGGTCTCTTGCTGTTCGTCGTCGAGGGTCTGTATTTATGTTTGCCGGCTGTGGGTCGGGACATGGGTGCTCAATTTAATATTTGGGATTCGAGGTATCAGGCGATGTGGGGGTTTGGGGAGTTGAGAGCTGTGAGACAGATACCCTCGTAGGCTACCTGGGAAAGGCCAAAGGCGATTGGTCGGGGGTGAAAGCTGTGTGAGCGTTCTTTCTGAGCAGAGGTCTTGAAAAGGGTGAAAGCTGTTCGGCTGACAGAAGATGAGACTAGGAACTGAAATGGAATTGATGCATCTAGAGTGACTGGAATTGAGAATGGCATGAGAATAGTCACTGAATATAAAAGCGATTTCGTTGTCATCTATGCTTCCGTCAGATGGCTCATATAAAACCATCACATCGTTATCAGTCTAATTTGAGCCTTCGAAGCCCTGACCCAGTCCAACCATGCAACCCACAATGTCCGTACAATGCCTTTATCAGGATAGTGTTTCGAGGCATGTACCAAAACATCACCCTCCATCCCCCTCAACGACCCCTAACACCCACCCCTCAAATCCACCAACCCCTCCCCCGCCTCAATCTCCCTCTCACTCAACTCCTCAACATCATCCAACCTCTTCAACCCCCAAAAATGCTGCACCCCCGCCACGAACCTCCTACCCATCGTCTCCACATCCGGCTCATCCACCGCCGCAAAGCACAGCCGAAAATACGCCCACGCCCTCTCCTCCCTAATCTCCTCCGTCGGCGCAAATATCGTCCCGGGCGCGACGAGCACGAGGTATTTCTCCGTGGTGAGATGCACCCAAAATGCCTGGGCGAGTTTCTGGGGTGTGATTTTGGACCAGAGGGGGTGTGATTGGAAGTTCATATGGATCCAGATGAACATGCCGCCGAGGGGCCAGGTGAAGTCGTAGAGGGGGATTTTGTCGACGATGCTCCATTCGTCGGGGATACTCTTCCGACGGCCGGACTTGACGAGTTCTTTTCCCTCGTCCAGGATCGTGCACATCGTCTGCATCCTGCGCTCATAATTCCCCCTCAGGCCCTCCAGCCAGCGCACCCAGCCATCAGTCTGCCATCCGCCGTCGCCCTTTCCGCCCCCGCGGCCGGTTTTGCTCTGCGGGCCGATGATGAGTTCGGCGATTAGGGATTGGACGAAGCCGGAGGGGGCTTGGGTGGTGGTTTCGGAGATGCGGAGGAGGCGTTCGCAGAGGTTCGGTTGGGTGGTTATCCAGCCGAGGCGGCAGCCCGGGGCGACGGTTTTGGAGAAGGTGTCGAGGCGGATGACGCGGCCTTGGTGGTCGACGGAGAGGTAGGAGGGGATGAGGGAGTCGAGGAATTTGTAGCCGGAGGATTTTTGGGGGGTTGGGACGGGGGAGGAGGGGTTTGCGGAAGGGAATTGCAGGTACCAGTATGGGTCGTCTTCGATTATGATGATGTCGAATTTTACGCATATTTCGTAGATGTCCTTGCGGCGCTGGACGCTTAGTGAGCCTCCGGTTGGATTTTGGCCGATGCTATTTATGAAATCAGCTTTAAGGTAAAGGCTCTAGCCGGAGAGCTCCTTACGTGACGGTATAGAGCATGTGCGGTCTCTTGCCTCTAGTCTCGTCCCAGGTGACCAGGACCTCGTACAGCCCACCCTTCCCGTCAGGTTTCATACCCTCATCGTCCACGGCAACGGGGACAACATTCAAGCCTCTAGGTTTCACAGTCTGGATGGGATTCATGTAGCAGAACTCTTCGACCAGGAGTCCTTCCCTATAGCCAATCCAGTCTCGCTCTTCGTTCCAAGGGGTGCTCAAAGCTTCGATGGCCTTGTTAAAGCCATCTGTATTACCGCATGTTAGAATTATCTCAGGACCCCCCTTGTACGGAACATTGGGATGCAAGTTCTCCGTTGCGAATTGACGGAGAAAGCTGTACAGCGGGGGATATCCTTGAGCTGTGCCATACTGAAGCGCGGTCTTCACATCGATCTTTCGCAGCACGTCTGAATTATCGGAGACCTTGGGCACGACGAGACGAGAGGCAGACGGGTCCTCGGAGAGTGTGGTCGCGGAGAGAAGGTCGGAAGGGGGATCGACGGGTTTGGCAGGAGTAGGAGTAAAGCGATTGGGGAGAGCTGCTGCAGCCTCGAGGGTATCGAAGGGGAAGTAATTGTGGTTGGGGAGACCACCAGCCAAATTGCCTATGCCAGGAATGCCGAAATACTTGTAGAAGTTCTTGACGGCGCTGGCATTGCGGTTTTTGGTGGTGTTTGAGTAGTGGTGAGAAAGGTCGACGGGCTCTGGCAGGTTGTCAACATGTGAAGATGAGTCCATTTTAGCAAGAGACATATATAGGGATGATTATAGGTTTCGACGAAGTGGGATTCCTACCAAGTGACACTGGTCGTGTAGACTGTAGAGGAATAGATGTAAGTGTAGTCGCATTTCTGGATTGGTAAGACGATCCTCCGATAAACTGATAAAGTCTCAGGCACCTAACAATGTGGTGACGGCAGGTACATCGATCGACCAATCGGATATAAAGTCTTCCCGACGCTGCGGTCAGGGCAACCGCGATGGCTGTTGCTTTCCCACACTGTCTGCTTCAATGTTTCGTACCACCTGCTGCTGTTACTAGGCGCTCCTCGTTGCTCATTTCCTCATGTTTGCGCTCTGATTTGGTATGTCAGGGCTATGCAGGAATCATTGGGCGTTTATGCTTGCTTGTGCTGTCCACGTAAGCGTCTGCTGGGTCGGGTCCTTTCAATGGATGAGAGACTCATGTGAGACAGGAACCTGTATAGATACCCCACGAACCCATCATGGGACCAGAAGTACACAACGGTGACGCTGAAAGTGGCGACTTCTATAACGAACGGTCTCGCTGGCACAATAGTGGGGAGGACCATGGGCCTGAAGCCTCGACCCCTGGGAGTTCCGACATGGACGTTCGCTCCCTCTCAAGCTCGCAGACGGAGCAGAATGGAAACCCTATCCTACCTGTCTGGCTGCGCGAGTCCTCCAAATCCTTCCATTGGAGATGGGTACCTGTCCCGGTCCGCCATGCTGCGCGAGCAGTGGTAACCTGGTCCAAAGGACCGGATCCTCCCCAAATCCAGAAAATCACTCCTTTCTTCGCACGCATCCAGGAAGCCCCAGTAAAATTCATCGACAGGCATCTACCGAAGAGGAGGCACAAAGCAGCACTACTGGCGTTCTTCTACTTTTGCTGGCTGTTGACTTTCATCTTGGTCCTGAACCATTCCGCAAAAGCTGGGAACATTGAAGGATATGGGAAACCTCAGAGCATCTGGTGCGGTGCAACATTCTGGAACATGGACAACGAATGCGGCCTCAACGGTAATCGATGTCGCCCATTCGACAATGCCACCCTCGCTTTCCGCTGTCCTGCAAACTGCAAAAGCGTGCAAGTGCTCGAAAACCACGCAGTGGGCGACCAACAGATCAGATATCAACCCTACGTGATCGGAGGCCCCACTGCATCCGAAGAAAACTCCACAGTCCCCTCTACAATCTACCGCGGCGACTCCTTCATCTGCCAAGCAGCCATCCACGCCGGCCTCGTCGGCAACGACAAAGGCGGCTGCGGCGTCGCCCTCCTCACGGGCTCCCAATCCACCTTCCCATCCACCACCCGCCACGGCATCCGCAGCATCCCCTTCTCCTCCACCTTCCCCAAATCCTTCACCTTCCTCTCCGACATCCCCTCCCACTGCGTCCGCGACCTCCGCTGGCCCCTCCTAGCCGTAACCTGCTTCTTCACCACCCTCCTCTCCCTCTGTGCAACCTCCCCCTCAATCCTCTTCACCTCAACCTTCACCCTCCTCTTCCTCCACGTCGGCCTCGTCTCCGACCCCCCCAACCACACCTCCTACGCCTCCCTCACCTCCCTCCTAATCGGCCGCTTCCTCCCCGCCTCCTTCGTCGCCTTCGTCATCTACCGCTACTCCGTCAAACCCCAACAATCCGGCCTAACCGCCACCATCGAACGCACCGTCCTCTGGCTCGGCGGCGCCTGGTTCGGCGCGCTGAACAACTACACCTTCTACATCCTGATCCCCATCCAACGGCTCACCCCCTCGGACATCCAATCGCAACCGGGCGCCAAACTCGCCCTCGTCCTCGTCGGGCTTCTCATCTTCTCCATCGCCCTCGGCCAAGTATGGTACCTCCGCCTCGAAGGCCTCTTCCGCCGCTACCTAGCCATCTACGCCCTCTTCGTCGCCTTCCTCCTCCTCTGCGTCGCCCTCCCCCCCCTCAGCCTCCGCATCCATCACTATTTCCTCGCCCTCCTGCTCCTCCCCGGCACCCGGCCGCAAACGCGCCCAGGCTTGCTCTACCAAGGCATCTTGATCGGCTTGTTCATCAACGGCGTGGCGCGATGGGGCTTCGATTCCATCATGCAAACAACATCCGAACTGCGTGGTCCCGGGCCAATAGACCCATCTCTACCCAACATCACCGTCCCCGCCGTAGCCACGTCGAACATCACGTTCTCCTGGAGCAGGCCTCCACAACCGTACGATGGACTGAGCATTCTAGTCAACGATGTAGAACGACATCGTTGGTATTACGGGGAAGGTGGCCTCGCGCATACCTTTCATAGAGGCGATGAGAGCGAAAAGGAGTATTTTCGATTTGGGTACATGAGCGGGAGCAAGACGGCGAAGTTTACAAAGGCGGGGGTGTGGGATGTAGACGGCGAGTTTAGAGATATTCCACCGAAATAGAATAGAATGATGTTATGGAATGCATTTGCCCAGCAAGAACATCCTTTTTGGGTGACAAGAAGCACAGATCGAGGCACAAATAAACCTCGCCATTGTCTTGGATCTGTGCGTCACCTTTCGTCCTCGGACAATATAGTCCCCTACTACCAGGTCGAGATGGAAACCAGAACTCAAATGGTCTTGGTCATACCAGAAAGCCATGGATTGTGCACCTAACGAACAGATTGGGTATCTAACATCCTGCCACAGACCAAAACGCTCCATTTCCTCCACACAACACAAGAGCAGCCGTCCACCCTCCTCGTGCTTTTGACTGATGTGACGACAACAAATGGGCAAAGTTAAGCCCCCTAGCCCCACAAAAACCCGATATCAATAATTTGTCATCCGAAGAGATTGTCATTCTTACGGTAAATGTCCCTTCAAACCACCAATCCGCAGGACCAATCTCCGTCAAGACTTTGGTCTCGTGTCGACATTACCGCCATCAACCATGTTTCATCGAGATATTGCATGCCTCAATGCAGCAAGGTCATCACATTATTCCCATTGTCCAGGAGTGAACATCAATTGCCACCTATACACTAGCCAATCCCGCGGAAAATCCTTGTCTCGAAA
>JAABUP010006194.1_pt1 | contig 17289 bp, 24 predicted proteins | sample 5559201 | NCBI WGS metagenome assembly JAABUP01 (sample SAMN10711887, study PRJNA513373) | rock metagenome | isolation source: Antarctica rocks | place: Antarctica
TTCACCTTGTTCAGAGTGACGCCCAACCCAGCGCCTTCACTCTGGGCTTGCTGCTTCTGGCCTTGTGTGCACATCAAGGGCCTTGCTGCCATCCTGCATGTCACAAACACTTCACTCAAGCAGGAGGTCAACTCTACCAGACGTGATAGGCACACATGTTGTGCGCTCAGAGGTGATTTTAGCAACAAGCATCTGAATATGCCATCCTCAAGATTCTGTGCAGAGATTCTTGGAGATAGGCTAGCTGACTAATGCTAACAAGCAGAAATGCATAGAGCAAAACGCGAGAAGAGTGACATACCTGCTGCACAGGTGCAAGCTTGCCAGGATTGGAGATGGTTCAGCAGCTGGCTTTGAAGCCTCAACCCTGTCTTCTGCAGTGCTCCTGCTGGCGTCGGTCCTGCCAGGCGCCTGAGCAACACCATCAGCAAGGTGACCAGCGCAACTGGGATCCAGGTCATGGGACATGCCACCCTCGCTGGCAAGGATGCTGGTGCCAGCCCTGACAGCTCCCTCAACAACTCGATCAATCACCTGACCAGCAAGAATGCTGGAATCCAGCTCACTGGATTTGCTACTCTCACTGCTGAGGGCGGTGTTCCGGCTGGTGCAGCTGTTGCTGTCATGGCTGGCCGTGTTCCCCTGCCCTTCTGTGCTTTTGTTGCTTCCAGTGTGTTTGAATGCCTCAATTGATCCCTGCAGCAGCATGCAAGTGTGCACACATGCGGCCCTTTGTAGTGTGAGTGAACAGGCAAGTGGGTTTTGAAAACAAGGCAGCAGTGCAGTCAGCTCAAAGCGCCTGGAGAAAGTTTTCAGGTTATAGCTTGTAAAGCTGTGCAGAAATGGCACCATCGTACAACAAGACAGGCTGAGGATGATGCACTGCGTGTCAGTCAGTCAGACTGCATGAGTAGTTCACGCACGACAGAAGGCCTTTTTATTGCAGAGCCTTGATGTTTTACCTTGTTCAGAGTGACGCCCAACCTGGCGCCTTCACTCTGGGCTTGCTGCTTCTGGCCTTGTGTGCACATCAAGGGCCTTGCTGCCATCCTGCATGTCACAAACGCTTCAGTCAAGCAGGAGGTAAACTCTACCAGATGTGTAGGCACAGACGTTGTGCGCTCAGAGACGTTGTGCGCAGAGGCGATTTCAGCAACAAGCATCTGAATATGCCATCCTCAAGATTCTGTGCAGAGATTTCTTGTAGATAGGCTAGCTGACTAATGCTAACAAGCAGAAATGCATAGAGCAAAACGCGAGAAGAGTGACATACCTGCTGCACAGGTGCAAGCTTGCCAGGATTGCAGATGGTTCAGCAGCTGGCAATCCTGAAGCCTCAACCCTGTCTCCTGCAGTGAATCTGCTGGCTGTGGTCCTGCCAGATCCCTCAGCAACATCATCAGCAAGCTGACCAACAAAAGTGGAATCCAGCTGACTGGATTCGGTACTCCTGTTGCCAAGGGCTGAGTCAAACTCTTGCAGCTCCTGTGTGGCAGAACATGCATTGTCAGAAGAGAAAAAGAAAAGACTACACCTTTTGGCGTCAATTTGATGGGAAGCCAAATGTTATACCAGGCTGCCCAGGGACTGTCAGAAGAAGAAGCACTTGATTGGCAGGCATTTGTGCCAAGGCACACGTAAGCCAGAAGACCAATGTCTGTATGCATGTATATAAGGCGAACTTCGATGTGTGAAGTCTGTAACATGTTCCCACGTGTGCAGCAGACACTTGATCGTGTCTTACCTCAATCCAGCTGACCTCTTCAATGTCAACGATGCTGCCAATGTCATCGGCTTCTTGAGCAGCCTCTGTGGAATCGGTGTCTTCTTGTCTGCTCAGCAACTGGTTGGCACTCTGTCGCTGCTGATTGGAAGCATGAAGCTCAGGGCTGTCGTGATTCTCTGGTGCAATCTCAGGCACAGGACCACTCCAGCTGAGCATTCCATTTGCCATAGGGTGATAAGGAAAACCATTCAGGGCACAGAGTCCATGCTTAGACTTGGACAGATGCCTCTTGCATTCCTGCAACATTGAAGTGCCTTCAAAGACTTGCTCGCATGCAGCGCAATCAGTACATGAATTGGGTTGATAACATGCGCGACAGCTGAGTCACGCAACAGCTGAGCCAACACGATGCATCAGGTCACGAATGATGCAACAACAAGCGTTTAAGTATAGATGCCTTGCATTATGTGATCTAGAACCCTGAGGTTTGCTGCATTGCATCACAAATGTAGGCACATGTGTGCTGAGAGAGAGGCCGGCAGAACCTAAGCCCTGTGAGCTTACATAGGCGAGGGGCTCTAACCCAAGTAACTTAGCGTACTGCCTCAACTCCTCCACCTCCTCAATCAACTCAGAGCTTGGTTGTTGCCTCAGACTGTCCATCAAGATGCTGTAGCATGAGCGGTGGAGGCTGATTAAGCCAAGCCTGTCACTGACCATAAACAGGTCGATTGCTTCCCTTGCAGACAAAGATCTGTCGATGGTCCCATACATCCAACTCAGAGCCAGGCTAAATGTCTCTGGGTTCATCTCAGAAAGCACTGCCTTGCCTGTGAGACCTGCAATCACGCAGAGCATGCTTTTGGCAGTTGCATGTTTCAGCCCTGCTTGCGTGACTTCATACTTGCAAAGCAGCACAACAGTCTGATTCTTGATGCAAAGCAGAGAGGACAACAGTCTATCTGGCATCACTTCTGCGCATGATTGCAACCTGACTACAATCTTCATGTTGAACCCATGCACATGATGAGGATGCAATGTTGTGCCCACTGTAAACAGGTGCTGCTAAACTCAGCGGGCCGGCTTTTGCTATCAGGGGTCTCAAATGCCATGAGTGTGTGCTAGACAAGCAGAAATAGGGTAAACTGTACAGTAAATTGCCTTACCTTCCTGCATTTGAGTGCTGAACATGCGCTCAAAGTAAGGGCTTGCATTTGCCAGGACAGCTCTGTGAACCTCAAAGTCCCTCCCTCCAACGGTGATGACAGCATCAGTGAATAGATCGCGGTGCGATGCAGTTGCCAGCTGGAAGTTCCTAAGCTTGTCGTCAACAAGGTAGCGGTCATGTGGCCTGGCATGTGCATTGATGCAAAGCACTCTTTCGACTTCATCATCTTCGCACTCACCTGTGTTTGCACCAACACAGTTCAGCACCCACACAAGCCAAACACAAGTTAGAATGCACACAAGCCATGCTTTGGCATCTACACATCAGACACTGCTTATACACCCTATGGGCTGCCTTTGTCACACACGCCAATATTTTGGTGCAACACTCCTGTGGAGGCTGCGCAGTTTGCGAATACAAGTGTGAACTCACCTGCTGCAATCTGCTATTAGCTCATGCAGAAACAACTCATTATGGCATTTGATGCTATGGAGTTGACCTGTCCAGGCTCCCAGCCATCAGATATGCAATGCAAGCCATCAGATATGCAATGCAAGCTATCAGATATGCAATGTAAGCCATCAAATATGCAATGCAAGCTGTCACATATGCAATGCAAGCCATCAGACATGCAATATAAGCCATCAGATATGCAATACAAGCTATCAGATATGCAATGCAAGCCATCAGATATGCAATGCAAGCCAGCAGCAGACAACAGATGATGGACCCACCGCCAGCAATGATCAGGTGGTCATTGTGGTTAGTAGCCATATGACCACTGCGGTACCCCATGCGGTTTTCAGGCAATGGCGGCTTGCTCCATGACATAGTGGTGAAGTTGAACACATGCAGCTGGTTGACAAAAGCATCATCATCACCACTCTCACTGCTACCACCATATACCATCAAGCAGTTCTGCATAGCAAATTGTTGTCAGACGATGACCTCTGCAGATTCAGACATGAGCTTTGTGCTGACTTGGTCTGACCAAATTCTGGAAACATAGCTCATGAACGCTGCAATAGTGAGCTTTGCTGAACTTGTACGCGTTTCACAATGTTGCTGGCAATGCATGGGTACTATTGTGCTTGCAGCCAAGGTCAACATCAGTACCTGCACCAAGGCAGTGGCTATGGTGTCTCCACCATCCTCAGTAGAATCATAGTAAAACGGGATGTCTGAGGCTGGTAGGCGCCGCCAAACCCAATGCTGCAGGTCGAGCTCGTATAGCTGCAGACCTGTGTTGTGCACCTCTTCGATAACCAGTACGTACGCATTACCATTAGCGTAAGTGAGGGCACAGGCCTGCTCTGCTGGTGGCACATGGCCAGTGGTGTGATGCTGCTGCCATCTGAGCGTGTAAGGGTCATACGTCCAGAAGTTGTTACCAGAAGGAATGTCTACACAGTCACTTTTTCCTGCGTGAAATACGGACAGGCTATGAGAGGTAGGATTGTTGCAGAGCATCTACAGCAAGACAGAACTGAAACAACCGAATGTATTCCAGATGCTATGCATAATGGCAATGCACTGTGCCTTGCTGTGATAGGCCAGTTACAGGCTAAAGGACCTACCATACAACATCAAGTTGGATCCAGATGTGGCCAGCAGTGACATCTGGCCACAGGCAGGACTGTCAGGCAGTTTGAAGGTGCCCCAGTAATTATTATCAAGGGCGTATGTGTGCAGGACAGGTTGGCCAGGTGGCACACTTTGGGCATTGCCAAACACGACCTCAAGACTCTTCCTGCCAACTGTATACAAACAGTTGCCATGCACAACCCCTGCAAAAATTGTCAAACTGTACTCAGTAATGGAAACCAAGTCAGAGCACCTCTGCCCTACCATCAAGTGAGTACTGCCTGCCATCAAGTGAGTACTGCAAGAATGCAAGCACATACCGCAGGGCCTTTCCAGCAAACCATCAAGTGGCTCCCGTTTGCGCTGGACAGGCTCCCACAATCGTGACATAGGATCGCATCTTACGTTGAAAGCTTGATTAGCACAACGAGCTCCGCCGACAATGTTCAGTTGATCTTGATAAGAGCACAGCAGTCCACCACGGCGCCCTGGTGTGTTGCCCTGAAAGATATGGAACAGCAGGGACGTGTCAACTAGTGTGGGCGCCTTGGGCGTTTTCTGGTATGACTCAAAGGAGTTTGTCATCTCAGATGCGCAGGAGGAGCGGCTGTCCTTACCAAGCGGTCCGTGAATGTCCAGTCTTGCTCGCTTGTGTTTTGCATACGTTTTGTGAGGGTATCAAGCAGAGTCGGCCGGTCAGCACCGGCAGGATCCGCTCCAGCCAAGCTTGTAAGAATACTGAGTTGCGAAATACTGAAGTGGTCCAGAGACATCAGCTTGCGGTCTGGAGCAAACGTTTCGTACGCAAAACTGGTCGCTGCAGACATCTTCGCGTCTTGTGTCGCACAACAGCGGTACAGCAATTTGAGCAAATGCAATGCGGATGGCGATATGGTACTCACGCACGCCAAATTTGCTGCAGTGTTAGCAACAGTCTGTTGCCTGGTCTTTGGAGAAGAGGTTTGAACAATTGCTGAATCGCAGCATCTTCTTCTTTTAGTCAGTCGGGGATTGTACAATTGGGGCTAGCCTGCAATCGTAGCTTGTACCGCTGTAGTTTGACATAGCGTACAAGGCGGCCTCGAAGGTGCAGCTTGCATATGACGGTAGTATCAGGCATGCAAGACGGCAATGCAGGGTTCATGATATCTCCGGCGATCGTGTTGCTGATCAAACACAATCGGCTTTGGCGTTGATGCTTCCAGCGGCTTCAGAAAAATATAACAGCCATCAGCAGAACCGACAAAATCAGTATGTCTTGTCCGTTTGATTGTACCGAGCTTGGTTGAAATTAGTGAAGGGTCTTGCCATGGCACACTCTGGTGGCAACGCTCACTCGGCGGTAAGAGCGCTTGGGCCAAGTAGCTTTTTGGCACACGACCTGGCTTCATGTACTGCCTGTTGCTCTGTTGGCTTCATCCAGCAGGCGTTGACCGTCGGTGCCGCACTCTTTTTGCGTCCAGGGGCTAAAGAATATGGGCAATACTTGCTTCATGAACGCCGTAGAACAGGTCATACTGCATGCAGTTCCGTTTCAGCAGCTGCTTGGCGCAAAGCTCTTGTCTCCACCAATGCTCCTTGAAAACGAATTGTTAGAAGAGCTGCGTGACTCCAACAAGTCTGTGATAGAGCCCAATGCTCACTATGCGCAGCTCCTACAGTGGGCGTGGTCAGTACACCTCCTTGTGATGCATTGTTTGCTGCACCATATTTGGATCTTGTCCCAGCAACAAGCCAATGTATCGTCTGTGTGCAACTATGAGAAGGGCAATCAGCAGGACTGTGCAGAGTTCTACGAATGGACAATGGGTCGTCAGGCAGATCCACCCAACATTGCCCCTCTGCCATTCCAAGGACACTGGCGTTCTGATGTGAGTTATGGCAGATTGCTCAAGCATTTTGTACCTGACATGCTGACATCCTACTTATGGAGTGTCTCATGCTGTGCAGGTCTTCTGCCTGAAATGCTTTGATTCACCAAACAACGGGAATCTCACGCCCTTCTTTAGCATCTCAGTACCTGTGTGTCGACCTGTGAAGATGGTTGCTGATGGTGTTATCAGCGAGCTCGACACTGACATCCACTCACTGAAAGAGGCTTTACAGGCCACATTTGAGTCATTTCTCAAACGTGGCTGCCCAATTCACCCCTTGGGACACGAGAATGAGTATGCGAGCCGCATGATATTCAGAATCACCGAGGCGCCTCAAATTCTGATGGTCCACCTCAAACGCACCGTTTCAGATGAGCAGAACATGTCGTTCAAGAAGAGGCACCAGGTGATGATTTCACGCATAAGTGTTTGTGAGCCTACATTTCCTATCTGCATGCCTTCTTGCACCTCAGTCAGAAGCTAACAGCCTTCTGGACTGCAGGTGGAGTTCCCTTTTGTCTTGGACATGACTGGATACAAATGGAATTCAGACCAGGCTGCAGTATACGACCTACAAGGTGTCATTGTCCATGTTGGTAACAGTTTCAAAGAGGGTCACTACTATGCCGTTGTGCGAGACGGTGATGATTGGTGGGAATTTGATGACGAGAAGGTCACACGGGTAAGTATTACATACACCTGGTCCTGCCATGCGTTCTCAATGGCTCTGTCAAAGCATCCATGGCTCACAAGATGCTCTTTGCATCATTTGGTGCATTTTGTGTCATGCAATGCCCACAGCTTTGGCATCTCTGTTGACAAGCCATGTGAAGCCGCAAAGGCATTATACAGTCTGCACGCAGACCAGAGCTGAAAAGCGTCATTATTATCATTGTTATATCACACAGACCAGATGCCCTGCATTCATCTGCAGTGACTATGAGGCTCATGCAGACTTTGGTACTTTTTATCTTGACACCAGCTTGTCAGAAGTCATGTCAACCAAGCTATAGTTGGTTGTTTTGTTTGCAGAGGACTGCTGAGGATGTGTTGAAGGAGGAGGCGTACCTTCTGTGTTACATAATGCGCGATGGCAGTACTGTTGGTGTCCAGCAGGCTGGCATGCACCAAGAGCCGTCCAGCTCTTCAGCTCCCAATCGCAGACCAGCAGCAACATCAACTGTAGCTACTGCTAGTCAATCTGACAACCACCAAGGTCATGCTAGTCACTCTGACAAGCGCCAAGGTCCTCGTCATCTAGATGAGTCACACGAGGAATGGCAAAACAGGATATCAGGCATGAGTTTGCCAGATGCGACAAAAAAACGACAAAGGAAACGCCGGAATCAACTTGCCAGATTGAGAGGGCAAATGCTCAGTGACATGCAGGCAGCAGCATCTGCCAACCTCATGCCACATGTGCACACATCAGCATCAGTAGCTGGATCCTCTGTGCATGGGGACACAGATGAATCAGGCTCCCCATTATCCACTCAGAGCTGTGATGCTTTTCTAGAGTAAGCCTCTGGCAGCTGCATGCTTGGTTACACCAATTCTGTGTCTCCTGGTGTGACATGAAATTTGGCTTGTACATGAACACCATCTATACTGTTTGTGCCATGCTGTCATGACAAGCTTGACAGACTGGACAGCTTCAAGCTGTATGTTTGTCTGCACGTCTTGCTGCTGTTCTTCTCAAGCGAAGGCCCACGCACTGACTCCTTGAATGAACTTGCAGTGTTGAGCGGGGCAGTGGCCAGTCTGCTCAAGAGGCAGTGGTTGAGCCAGAAATGCCTGTGACAGCAATGGCGCCAAATGCATCAGGCAGACAAAGGCCACAGTCTCGTCTTGCATCTGTAGCATTGCCAGAGCCATTTGGCAGCTATGGCTTGCGTTCATCAGATTTGACGTCTCTTGATCAGGGGTAAGCTGAGCTTTGGGCCTGCCCACATCTTCATTTTTTGCATAAGCTGTGGATGCTGTAGTCCTGTGTTTGTGGGCGTCAGAGGTCATTGCAGCAAGTGATGCCTTGTGTATGCGCATTGTCAGTAATGTGTTGCCAAGGTCGACAAGTTTGCTTACTCACCCATACTTACTCATCTGCGGCTCCACCAGATTGGAGGCACCCCTGACATGCCAATTGTCAGCAACAAAACACTTGCTGCTGCTGCTATCAAATGATTCAATGCAGAAATGCAGCCAGTGTCATTGTGCGGCCAGGTCCCACAAGATGCTGTTTTGCAGGTTGCAAGAAGCAAGCCAATCAGGCCCTGTGGGGCCTTGCAGTGAGATGCACCAGGCTGCTGAGCTAGCAGCTGCCGCTCAACCAGTGAGTCACGAAAGTAACGAGGCAGCAAGTTTACTAGATGCATCTCACATTGCCCCAACACCTATTCCCCATGCTGATCATTCCTTGCCAGCTGCCTCCCAAAGCAGGCTTGGACTTCAGCTGCACCCCAAACCGTCCACAGCACATTCACGCAGAGATTCCAGCATGCAGACAGTCCCAGTGGCTACAACACAGCCAGCCAATGACCTCAGCGCACAAGCACCTGCAAGAGCCAACACCTCGGCGGCTACAGCCGGAAAGACCGGGTCAGCAGCACGCAACATGGAGACAGCAAACACAGAGGCTGCACGCAAGCTGGCTGCTGCTGCTGAAGCCCGAGCAGCTGTGGCACGCAAGGCGCAGCAGGCAGTGGATGAGCTGTTACTCAGCGTGACTCAGACAGGTCAAACAAGGAAGCAGGAGGCAGCATGGGCTGCCAAGCGCAAAGTTGTGGAGGAGCAGGTGAGGAAGGCCAGGGCAGACATGGCTGCCAAGGAAGCTGCAGACAAAGCACAAGCAGCCAATTGCGCTGCACAAACTGGCACCTCCAATGCTCAGACTGCAAGCCCTGGCAGCACAAGCGTTGGCAACCCCTTACACCCCAAGCCTACCGGCAGCAGCAGCAAACAGCAGGGGACCAGTCGTGCCTGCTCACGCCCCTTCCCTTGCTTTTGCCCCTCCCCCTACCCCATCCACTATCCTCAGCCCTGCTAGCCCTGCTACGCTCCCTAGCTCAGTTGTATCTCCCCCCTCACCCGTATCTACCCCCAACTCAGCACCAACTACTACTACTACCTTAGCTGATGAACTGCCAGCTCAGCAAGTAGAGCATGCCTCAGTTCCCCAAAAGCCTGCTCTCCCTCTCACCCCTGCTCTCCCTCTCACCCCTGCTCTCCCTCTCACCCCTGCTCCAGCCCCAACAACTCCTACTGCCCCTGCCAGCCCCCTGTCACCCAAGCATACCCCAGGGGCAGCAACCCCTGCCTCAACTCCTCCCGCCCCTCCACCCCCTTTGCCTACCTTGCTGCCTCCCCAGTCAGAAATAGCAACTGACATGTCTGACAGCCACCAGAGTGCTGCAGCTGCAGTGCCCCCTGCATCTCCATCAGTCGCCAGCCTCCCAGACCATATCTTGTCCCAGGCGCCCACACTGCACGGTGCCTCTGCTTCAGGCTTCAGCAGCCAAGACGCAATGACTGCAGACTCCAACTTTGGGCAGGCAACAAGTTCAGGAGCTGGCCTTGACAAGGCACCTTCAGCAACTGATGACCCTTCCGTGCCTTCTCCTCAGCTCCATGAGGATCTTCCAGAGCATTTTGAAGCCACACAGGCTGAAGAGGTTGAACCAGATTCCAGTGCAACAGCTGCAGCTGAAACGACACCTCACCCAGCTGCAGAAATCACAGCACCACCAGCAGCAACAGCAGCACAGACACAGCAACCCTCAGACCAGACTGGTCCGCAGCAGCCAATTTCAGGTGCTGCAGCAGGCAACCAGCCTCAAATGACACCTCAAGACTCAGAACCAGGCCAGGTACATATAGATAGTGCAGCAGCCTCGCAGGCCAGCGACACCTCAGACAGTTGTCACTCCTCATCTGAAGTGCCTGATGCGCCGGCAACCAGCAATGCAGGTGGACTGGAGTGGCTGATTTATACCACTTCTGCTGGCGTGTTGCTGGCTGCTGTCGGACTGTGGATGATAAACCGCTCAAGACGCCGCTGACAGGATGCACTGTATATCCAGCATGTGAAGGAGGCTGAAAATCAGTGCCTTCGTAGTCCCCTTCTGAGATGACTACCTTACCATGTTGTTTTGAAGCATTCAAAGTGAGCTATGGATGTCCATGCTTCAGCATTTTCTTAGTAGTGTGAACCCGATGACCAATTCCCAAAAATGCACCCTTCAGCAAAGCTCGGTAATCTATTGGGATGAGTGTGGTTGGGATCAGTGTGTGGACGCTTCAACCTTTGGAAGCCTCCTAGGAGGCTGCAGCATCCATGATTTACTATAGGTGCTGCAAAACAGCACGGTCAGGCAGTCATCTCAAAAGTGGACTCTGAAGAACTGGCTTGCAAAGAGGAGTGGCCATGCTTCAAACGTCCTCGGCGCTTTTAATTGTACAGATGTGCTCACGTGCATTTCCTGCCTGCTGCACACCCCCTTTATGCAGAACTCTGAAACGTTCATGAATATGCGCTGCCCATGAACTTATGTGTATAGTTCTGCTTGTTGCTTGTTAGGACACGCATTAGCAGCAATTATTGACTACAACCAGTGTTCACCAGAAACTGTTCTCGTGTGACAGTCCTCTCGTAGCTGAACCTCTGTGTATTCCAGGCACTTTACCAAGCTCTGCAAATTAGTGTATCCTTGGGAACGTGTATCTGACATCCAATCTATCAAGGGAACTCTGTGTAAGGAAATTCAATTTTAAACAGGCAATGCACTGTGCAGATCTTATGATGGGATAATTTAAGAGCTAGCAACTACATGCCCTCAGCAGGATGCAACATGCTCATGCTGAGTTGGCACCAGCTACTGCAGCGATTACAAAGAACATATAGCTGACAGATGCCGTTCACTTGCCAAGTTGGCGAGCAAGCTGCAAAGCAAATGAAATGCATATGCATGACAACATGAATCAGATAAGTTGAGGCTGTACCTCATGGCTTTAAGGCTCAGCAGAAGACTTGCGCCACCAGCTGCTACAGGTCAGCAAGGTCAAAGTTGTGAAAGTTGTGGGGGCCGATAACAGTCAGGGGCCCTGACTCAGGGCAATGGTGCGTTGGCTTCTAAATCTTCCGCAGGAGCTCGAGGGGGGCTCAGGCAGGGTACGGCGCAGAATTATTAGGGTCAAAGTTGAATTAGTTCTGCAAATTGCAGAATTTGCAGAACCCTGCAGAGCTCCTGCAGAACGTTTCATAGGGTCTCTTTTGATGCAAAAGTGGTTTTTAAGCTCCTTAGACCCAAGCGCACCTATTGCACTGGAAAGATCGCACTTTTCTGAAAAAAGTTCAAAAAGGAACATTCCTGTAGTTTTTTGTGGGTAACGTGAGTAAGTAAGGCCCAAATCCTGTCCTCTGAGGGCGCCCCAATAGCGCCCAACACGCTGCCGGGGCTGCTAGCATCAGACAGCGACACAACATCGACATTAGCAGCCGTTTATGTTGAAATTTTTGAGATTTAAGCTGCGCTTATGCATTGAGTCCCTGCAAATCGCCTTATGCAAGGGTTCTGCAAGGGTTCTGCAAGGGTTCTGCAAGGATTTCGACGATAACAGGGTTATGCAAGGGTTATGCAAGGGTTGCAGATCTAATTAACGATTTGAACTCGGATTCTGCAAGGGTTTTGCAAATTCTGCAAATTAATTAGTTCTGCAAATAATTAATACTGCGCCCTACCCTGGGCTCAGGTACCTTAAGTCTCGAGGAGTTCAATGCAGGTGTCGCAGGCTCACTTCGCATGATCTTTCGTGAACGAGCCACAAAAGGCAGGTACTACTCACACTTGACAACACGCTTGCAGTACCATTGCAACATTCAACGACGGTGTGTTGGTCGCTTAATCATTGATCAGGCTAGCCTAGTCAGTCAGAGTCTTTCTGCTTAAGATCCGTCGGAGCTCCTCATGGTAGAAGCTCAATAATTTCTTTCGAGCTGCTGAACAACACAAGTTTTGCGTCGATTGACAGAAAACCCTGCCTGTTGGTGCTGTAGGCAACGCCTCTCTATCCACCTATTTCACAGCGACTGTGTCCTACACTGGCCATAGCATCCATCAGTGCAGGCTTGGCACTGTCGGCGATCTTCTTCGTGTGAGTTTGCACGCTTGCTCGAAAGCTTGCCAGTTTTCACGCTGTTCACCAGCTGAAGCATGCAGGTATGAGGTCACCAAGACAAAATACACGCGCAAGCTAGCACAAGAGGCTGTATTAGCAGGAGCGTCCTCTGTGTTGTTGGTAAAAATTCTGACAAGCTTTGCATGGAGCAATGACGCCATGCTATCAGCTTGACTCACTGTCATGTCCTGCACAGGGGTTTGGGACTTTATTCCTGCTGCTATGGACAGGTGTGTATGTCTGAATGGCAGACCCTGTACAAAGCAGTTGATCTGCATGCACACCACAGGGCAAAAAGCTAGAAGGCAACTGGCATGACACCTTGAAAGAATGCATACAAAAAAGGTATACACGTACTACATTTTAAAATGTAGGGAGGTAGTGTGTTTGCCATTTTCTCATATAATGGGGCCTCACTTCATTGCAGATGCTTCCTGTGCAATGAAAGCTTCCAGCAAGAAGGAGCTTGATGCTTCAGACCGTATAGCTATAGCACCCATGAATTCCCTGTTGTTACATAGACACACTAGGCAGCATAGGACACAGCCTTGCCTTGAACAAATCTTCACGTTTTGCTTATTGTTGTATGCAACACTACGCTGGAACTGTACTCTGTCTTTTCTAGCTCCTCTTGACTACCCTATACAAGCCAAGTTCCCAAAGGTAGTTGGTTTAAATTTAAGATAACACAGTTACTTAAAAACACACCCATGTTGCAAGGCTGAAATGCCATTCTACCTTATCAGGTGTAAGGATAAGCTGCATTCATTCTGGATGCGTAGTTGTTGCACAAGGATGACGGCGTTGCAGTCATTTCCACTAAAACATGTGCCCAAAGGTCTCCCACCAGTGCATCCCTGGGAGCTGTTGCATGGGACTAGATTGAGGTTGCAAGCCAAAACCTTATTTCATAGGTGATGCAACTAATTAAAGTGTACTGTGTACGCATATGATCTGATTCCTACCCTGCGTGTCAATATCGTTACCATACATATGTATATGTATATAAAGCATTGACAACTGATCATGATTCATGAATTCATTTCTTTTTCGTATTTTTGCCAGCACTTTAACAACATTATGCAGTTCACCGTCAAACAAGCATACTTGTGCATGCTGATGTCAACACGACACACCAGACCTGACACACAATTCATTCAACATAGACCCTCTTGTTATAGTCAGAACAGCGATACAGAATACAGGCAGTTTGCACAAATGCATGGGCCAAATGCTATTCCAACGGAGCTTTGTCCTGCTCATCGGGCAATGCAAAGTCTGTGATGGCATTTCGAAGATTGTTTTCATTGATGCCTGTCAATGTCTGCCCAAGCCTTGTATCGCGGTACAAGAAAAATGTTGGTGTGGCGCGGACATCAAGCTTCATCATCAGTCTCTGCATACAGCTACTCTCAGTGCACATATGACTGTGACATGCCACAGGCTCAAGCTAAATCCAGCTTCACAGCATTCCGCGCAAGCTGAGTACGCGCTCAGTGCAAAACCCCTACAAGCCTCCAGCACTTACCCTTGTGTCATTTGTCTCATCACCCATGATATCCAAGAATATGGCATCTTGAAACTGCTCAGCCAAGCGCTGAAATTTTCTTCCAAACATCTTACAAGGACGGCAGCCTTGTGCCTTGCACATCATTACAATCAGCCTGCCTGGATTCTGCTCAATCACATCTTGAAACTCTTGAGACGAGTGTAACTGCAAGCACATGCAGGCCATTGTCACAGCTCTCATCAAAACAAGTATGGGATATTGCGTTTGCAACACGTCTGCTGTCTAGGTATGACACACTAAGCCAAACTGACTAAGCGGTGATCCAGGACTCACTGAGCTGACTGAAGGCGGTGCTGCTGTACTTTCTGCGGCTGCTGGTGCTGCGAATGTGATGATGTTGTCGCGTGAGCTTTGCAGAGCAGAAGTACTCGCAACAGGGGCGGACCGGGTGGGCGATCTGCAGGATCCTTGAACAGGGGACAGTCTGCAGGGCCTGCTGAAAACTGCGCTGCATCGTCGATTCCCTAGATGAGTTCTCGCCATCCGCCCACCTCGACAGGTGCAGCTTGGCAGCAACGCAAGGCACCTCAGATAGTCGTTCGAAAGCAGCAGGACATGGCCACAAGGCCTCATCGGGGAAGGGCCTCAAGAGCAAACAGTCCCTTGCTGCTTTAAGACCAAGAGGCTGGACCAGATACACCAATACAAAAAGGGCAGAGCCTAGTTTTCAGTGCACATTTTGCAGCGTTTGAACTAGTGCTCGAGCCAAAGTCTTGCGTTGTCTCAATAGGCTGCTTGCTGGGTACAACTGCAAAAACGTGATACGTTTCTCGGCTATATAGCAGTAGACTGTATTGCTGTACTAGCGAGTCTGCGCGTCGCTAGACGGGCACGGTTCACGGTAGCAAGGTCTGTGTGTGCATGTGGCCCGTGTGCTCCTCTTCTTCGGTCTTTCACAGCTGAAAGTGCCCAGCAAGCTACACGGTTGCGATCGACTATATAGGTCTTCTTGGGTGCTTGCGATCTGAGTCACGGCACAGTCACAAATGTGGTAAGATATTCTGCTATTATTCGTCGACTTCTTGCTCGGGAATGTATGCAGATCACGTACATGCTGTCACGCATGACGGCCTCGCTTGTTTGATTTGCTGCTGGGGACATGCTCGTGTTTTGGATAGCCGCGGAAGCCTAGCGTTTTCTCTGCACGTGCATGATTACTCCACTCCACTCAAGTCTGTGCTTGTGGCACAGGTTCTTCTATGCAGCCTCTGTGCCCTTGCTTGTTGCCGCAATAGTATATGGGTTGAGTTACATGCCCAGTCGCAGAAGCAGCTGGACTGTAAAGTTGGACGTGGGCCTGGCCTGGTTCTCCGCACTATCTGTTCTGATTCTGGTGCCAACTGATGTCGCAAGTACGCTACAGGTAGACACAGCTTGCTCCTGAGGATTTCTTGCTACTTGCGAAAGCAAACTGCAAGAAAAAGATGCACATTTCAGATTGAAATGTGCTGCCACAGGGAACATCACCTCCATTGCTGGTGACCTGGTGGAGAGTTGCATACTGGTATGGATTTGCAGTCCAATTCACCCTGCTCCCCTTTCACCAAGAATATGCAGACTCTGGTCACTTTACCATTGGTGATCGCATCACCACAGCAATCAGAAATAACTTGATCTTCTATGCTGTCCTGGTGGTAAGATCCTCACCTCTTTCTTAAATGCTGCTCTTTGCTTGCAAGGGTCCAGCATAGATCAAGCTTGCTAGGCTGACCTTCTGTATGCTTACTTTCTGTCCAGCGTACCTGTTCATACAGACTCACAGGCATCTGATAAACACGCTGTATGTAAGCGTTCTCTTGCTATTAAATGTTGTCATCTGCTTTCTGGAAACCTCCGTCATTCTCACCATCTGTGTGGGCCCCAGTGTCTTTTTGACGTTTATCTCACCATGCTGCTCAAAGACATCACACATCAAGTAGGCTGTATGTCCCTCATGTACGCATCACATCTGACATTTCATGAGGCATATCGCTGTGCTGCCACACCTGCACAAAGGCCTTTTGCCAACAGCCAAGTACTCACTCACGTCAGAGCTCCATTGTCACAGCAGATCCTTGTAGGATGTGTCAAAACAGTCGTCTCTGGCTGTCCAAGGCTCCCTTTTACAAACCTGCATCAGAATGCTACGACAGATGCTCTGATGGCCGTCATGTTGCTGCAGGCACTGGCTGTGGCAGGAATCTTGCTATTGTTGATGACAAAGAACCTGGCTCCAAGCAATGTACTAGGTTTCTGCGTGGCAGCATCCAATGCCTTTGGCTTGATTGCTGGCATCTTCCTTATGGGGTATGGGTTGGTGGCCGTCCCTAGAGAGCTGTGGCGCACTGCGGATACCAAAAACTACAGGAAAATGCTGTTTCACCGCGCTGGTGTCCAGGCAGAGAAAGCCATGTCAGCACATGCGTAAGTGGTTTCAGCACAACGTGATGTTCAAAGTGCCGGCCGTGTGCAGTTGCATGTGGGCAAATATCGCATGCCAAGGCAAGCACTTTGTCCAAACCGCCATGAAAGCCGAAAACTGCAATTGTTATATGCTGACGTCATGGCAGTTGTACAGACCCATCCGTGATGTCAGCATACAGCAATCGCAGTTTTCGGCTTTCATGGCAGCAATCTGAGAAGTTACATGTACAGACCCCCAGAACAGGAGTAGGCTGATGCTCAAGCTGATAAGCTCATCTTTGCCTGCTGCATAACTCTATAAACCTTATTGCTCAAGTCCATAAATCATGTCAAATGTGATGCGGTGTCGTGTTGAACCAAAAACAGCAAAGCGTTCACAGGCAACCCCACCGTGTTTTGTGTGAATGATCAGCTTGCACCCATGCAATGTCTAGCAGCACAGCAACGGCAAGACTCAGTAGCGCAAGGCAGACTCAAAAGGCAGTTTTTCTAAAATCACTCTGCATGTGCAGGGAGATGAGTCAAGTGGTAGCCCTTGTCCACAAGGTGAAGGGCACTTTCCGTCGCAACGACCCCTTTGTGAAATACATGGACAAGATTGTCAGCACTGCAGACTCCCATGCAGCTGAGACGCAGCCAGCTGCTGTAGATTTGGATGATGACGTTGATGTGGATTTCTTTGACAGACAAGACCTGGGTGTTCTCAACAGACGTCTTAGAAAGGTACAGTGCTTCACCTACCTTTCCAACATCCACAATCCTGCCTGCTGGAGATGCGCCTCCCGCCGCCGGG
>JAABUP010006195.1_pt1 | contig 17285 bp, 14 predicted proteins | sample 5559201 | NCBI WGS metagenome assembly JAABUP01 (sample SAMN10711887, study PRJNA513373) | rock metagenome | isolation source: Antarctica rocks | place: Antarctica
CGGACGACCTCGTAGTGGACGGTCACGACTGCTCCTCCGGGGTGACGACGGCCAGGACCGTGCCGGTGTCCACGGTCTCCCCGGCGGCGGCGTGCAGCTCTCTGACCACCCCGTCGGCCGGTGCCCCCACCACGTGCTCCATCTTCATCGCCTCCAGCACCAGCACGGTCTGCCCGGCGCTCACCGTGTCGCCCTTGGCTACGGCGACCCGGACGACGGTGCCGGGCATCGGGGCGAGCAGCGATCCCTCGCCGGCCTGGCTGCCCGGGACGGGGAAGCGCAGCGCCTCCCGGAACGCGGTGGACCCGTCGGGTCCGTCGACGAACACCTCCTCGCCCACCCGGTGCACGTGCAGGGTGCGCCGGACCCCGCCGACGGTGAGCCGCACCTGCTCGGGGCTGGCCTCGACCGCGTCGACGTCGAGCCGGGCGTCGCCGACCGTCACCCGCCACCCGTCCCGGGCCCGGCGGTAGCGAACCGTGAGCTCGGTCCCAGCGTGGGTCAGCACCGCCACCTGGTCGCCGCTGGGGACGTTGCGCCAGCCGGTGGGCACCGGCTGCTGCACCCGGGCGTCGGCTCGGCGGGCCGCCTGGTCGGCGAGCGCCACGGCCGCGGCGTGCAGCGCCAGGACGTCCTCGTCGAGCGCGGGCGTGACGAGCTCGGGGTGCCGACCGAGGTAGCCGGTGTCGATCTCCCCGGCGCGGAACTCGCGCTCGCGGAGCACGGCCACCAGCAGGTCCCGGTTGGTGGTGATGCCGTGCACCCGGGTCTCGGCCAGCGCGCGGGCGAGACGTCGGCAGGCCTCGTCCCGGGTGGCACCATGCGCGATGACCTTGGCCAACATGGAGTCGTAGTGCACGCCGACCACGGAGCCGGCGGCTACACCGCTGTCCACCCGCACACCGGGCAGGGCCGGCACGTGGAAGCGGTACACGGTACCGGTGACCGGGAGGTACCCGGCGGGCACGTCCTCAGCGTTGAGCCGGGCCTCGATCGCGTGGCCGGTGACCCGGGCGTCGAGCACCTCCGGCGGCAGCGGCAACCCCTCCACGACCTGCAGCTGCACCCGCACCAGGTCCAGCCCGGTGACCAGCTCGGTGACGGGGTGCTCCACCTGCAGGCGGGTGTTCACCTCGAGGAAGAAGAACTCGCCGTCCGGGGCGAGCACGAACTCCACCGTGCCGGCGCCGACGTAGCCGATGGCCTCGGCGGCCGCCACCGCGGCCTTGCCCAGCTGGGCCCGCAGCGCGTCGTCCACCGCCGGGGACGGGGCCTCCTCGAGCACCTTCTGGTACCGGCGCTGGACGGAGCACTCCCGCTCGAACAGGTGCACCACGGTGCCGTGGGTGTCCCCGACCACCTGGACCTCGACGTGCCGCGGCCGCTCCACGTAGCGCTCCAGGAAGACGGTGCCGTCCCCGAACGCCGACGTGGCCTCACGGCGGGCGCTGTCCACCGCGTCGAGCAGCTCGTCCGGGCCGGTGACGATCCGCATGCCCCGACCACCACCGCCGAACGCGGCCTTGACCAGCACGGGGTACCCGATGGCGGCTGCGCGGGCAGGGAGCTCGCTGGTGTCGTCCCCCACGACCACCCCCGGCAGCACCGGCACCCCGGCTGCGGCCATGAGCTCCTTGGCGGCGGTCTTGGACCCCATCGCGTCGATGGCCTCGGGGGTGGGGCCGACGAAGACGAGTCCGGCCGCGGCGCAGTCCCGGGCGAAACCGGCGTTCTCCGACAGGAAGCCGTAGCCGGGGTGCACCGCCTGTGCGCCGGTGGCCAGGGCGGCGGCGATGACGAGGTCCCCGCGCAGGTAGGTCTCCGCCGGGGTAGCCCCGGGCAGCCGCACGGCCTCGTCGGCGGCGGCCACGAACGGTGCGTCAGCGTCGGGCTCGGAAAACACGGCGACGGTGGCCACGTCCATCTCCCGGGCGGTGCGCATCACCCGCAGCGCGATCTCACCGCGGTTGGCGACCAGCAGCTTGGTGATCACCGCGCTCACATCCGGAAGACGCCGTAGCCGCGGCGCCCCTCGATCGGGCCCGAGTGGGCGGCGGAGAGGGCGATGCCCAGCCCGGTGCGGGTGTCGCGGGGGTCGAGTAGGCCGTCGTCGTAGAGCCGGGAGGTGATGAAGAAGGCGTGCGACTCCGCGTCGATCTGGGCCTCGATCCCGCGGCGGCGCTCGTCGTCCGCGGCCTGGTCGAAGGCGCGACCGGACGACGCGGCGGAAGCCTTGGCGACGATGGAGAGCACGCCGGCGAGCTGGGGTGCGCCCATCACGGCGAGCTTCGCGCCCGGCCAGGCGAACATCAGCCGCGGGTCGTAGGCCCGCCCGCTCATCCCGTAGTTGCCGGCCCCGAAGGACGCGGCCGTGTTGATGGTGATGTGCGGGACGGTGCTGTTGGTGACGGCGTTGATCATCTTCGCTCCGTCCTTGATGATGCCGCCCTGCTCGTAGGACCGGCCGACCATGTAGCCGGTGGTGTTCTGCAGGAAAACCAGGGGAGTGTCCACCTGGTTCGTGAGCTGGATGAACTCGGCGGCCTTCTTCGCCTCCTCGCTGAAGAGCACCCCGCGGGCGTTGGCCAGCACCCCGACGGGGAAGCCGTGCACCGAGGCGAACCCGGTGACCAGGCTGGTGCCGTACTCGGGCTTGTACTCGCCGAACCGGGACCCGTCGACGACCCGGGCCAGCAGCTCATGGGGGTCGAAGGGCACCCGGATGTCGGCCGGGGCGATCCCGAGGAGCTCCTCGGGGTCGTGCACCGGCTCGTCGGCGGGCAGCGTCGGGCCGGGTCCGTGCTTGCGCCAGCTCAGCTCGGAGACGATGCGCCGGCCCAGGCGGATGGCGTCGCGCTCGTCTACGGCGAAGTGGTCGGCCACCCCGGAGACCCGGGCGTGCATGGCGGCGCCGCCGAGGGACTCGTCGTCGCTGTCCTCGCCGGTGGCCATCTTGACCAGTGGAGGCCCGCCCAGGAACACCTTGGCCTGCTGGTCCACGAGCACCGAGTAGTCGCACATGCCGGGCACGTAGGCGCCACCGGCGGTGGAGTTGCCGAACACCAGCGCGATCGAGGGGATCCCCATCGAGGACAGCGCGGTGAGATCGTGGAAGATTTGGCCGGCCGGGACGAAGAGGTCGGCCTGGCTGGGCAGGTCGGCCCCGCCGGACTCGACGAGGTTGATAACCGGCAGCCGGTTGCAGCGGGCGATCTCCAGGGCGCGCAGCGTCTTCTTGAGCGAGATCGGGTTCATCGCCCCGCCACGGACGGTGGGGTCGTGCGCGATGAGCACGCACTCCACCCCGGAGACGACGCCGATGCCGCTGATGATGCTAGCGCCGACGGTGAACGCCGTGCCCCAGGCCGCGAGGGAGGACAGCTCGAGGAACGAGGCGTCCCGATCCAGCAGCAGCTCGATGCGCTCGCGGGCGAGCAGCCGACCGCGGTCGCGGTGCCGGTCGGCGTAGCGCTGCCCGCCGCCGGCCCGGGCCAGGTCCAGCTGCTCCTCGAGCTGGTCGAGCACGGCCAGCGACGCGGCGCGGTTGGTCGCGTACTGCTCGCCCCGGGTGTCCAGGGTGGAGCCCAGCACGGTGCCCTCGGCGACCCGGGGGTGCACGGCGATCACGCGCGCCCCCCGCTGCCGTCGCGGTCCTGGGTGTCGCGGTCCTGGGTGTCGCGGTCCTGGGTGTCGTGGTCCTGGGTGTCGTGGTCCTGGGTGTCGTGGTCCTGGGTGTCGTGGTCCTGGGTGTCGTGGTCCTGGGTGTCGTGGTCCTGGGTGTCGTGGTCCTGGGTGTCGTGGTTCTGGGTGTAGTGGTCCTGGAGCTGCTGGCGGAGCACGTTCTTCTGCACCTTCCCGGTGGAGGTGCGGGGCAGGTCGTCGATCACGACGACGGCCTTGGGCACCTTGTAGCCATCCAGGTGGCCGCGGACGGCGGTGAGCAGCTCGTCGGGGTCGATGGTCTCCCCGGGCCGTGCAACGACGACAGCGGTGATGGCCTCGGTCCAGCGCTCGTGGGGCAGCCCGACGGCGACGACCTCGGCGATGCGCGGCTCGGCGGCGTAGAGCGCCCGCTCGATCTCGATCGAGGCGACGTTCTCCCCGCCGGTCTTGATGACGTCCTTGGAGCGGTCGGCGAACCAGAGGATCCCGTCGTCGTCGAAGCGGCCGATGTCGCCGGAGTGGAACCAGCCGCCGGCGAACGCGGCCACGCTCGCAGCCTCGTCGTGCAGGTACTCAGTCAGCGCCTGGGGGCTGCGGTAGACGATCTCGCCCTCCTCCCCCGGTGCAACGATCTCGCCGTCGGCGCCCATCAGCGCCACCCGCACCCCCACCGTGGGGGTGCCGACCGCGCCGGCGTGGGTGAGCTGGTGCTCGGGCCGGAACAGCGTCGTCGTGGGGCTCATCTCGGTCTGGCCGAAGAGCAGGAAGAACTCGCAGCCGAACACCTCGATCGCCCGACGCAGCTGCGCCTCCGGCATGGGGGCCATGGCGTAGCAGGCCCGGCGCAGGCTGGAGAGGTCGCGGGTGGTGATGTCGGGCCGCTCCAGGAGCGTGCGGAACATCATCGGCAGCCCGAACACCTGGGTGATCCGCTCGCGCTCGACGGTGTCCAGCAACCGGTCGCCGTCGAAGCCGCGGTGCACATGCAGCGTGGCCCCGAGGACCACCGCCGGGGTGCAGAAGCAGTTGAGCTGAGCGGTGTGGAACATCGGCATCATGGCCACGAACCGGTCCTCGTCGGTCCAGCGGGCCTCTAACGCCATGGTCAGCGACTCCACGTAGATGGCCAAGTGGTTGCCGACCACACCCTTGGGCGCCGAGGTGGTGCCCGACGTGTACAGGAAGGTCATCGGGGCCCGGTCGCCGACGACCACCTCCACCGGGCTCGTGTCAGTGCTGGCGAACGCGGCCAACGTCGTGGTCATGCGGCCGGCGAGGGTCTGCGGCGTACGAGCGCCGGTCCCCGGTGCCACGACCACGTCCGCGACGGCCGCGCAGCCGGTGAGCGCCTCGACGATCCAGCCGGCGAGCTGCGCCTCCAGCACGATCCCGCGGACCCCGGCGTGCGTGAGCACGTAGCCGGCCTCCTCGGCGCGCCACCCGAGGTTGAGCGGGACGCACACCACGCCGGCCTTGGCGCAGGCGTAGTAGACGGCGAGGAACTCGGCGCTGTTGCCCGACGCCAGTCCGAGGGAGTCGCCGGCGGTGTAGCCGCGCTCGAGCAGGGCGTGCGCCAGCGCGTTCGTCCAGTCGTCGAGCTCGCGATAGGTGATCCGCCGGTCACCGTCGACCACCGCGACCTTGCCGGGCACCCGGTCCGCGGTGCGGGTCAGGGTGTCGCCGACATTGACCCGGTGGACGAGGTTCTCGTGCAGGGGGGAGACGGACACGGGGTTCCTCCTCGTTCGCGATCAGTAGGAGCGGGGCAGTCCGAGGGTGTGCTGGGCAACGAAGTTCAGGACCATCTCCCGGTTGACCGGGGCGATCCGCAGCAGCCGCGCGAGCCCCCAGTACGGGACCAGGCCGTACTCGGTGGACATCCCGTTGCCGCCGTGGGTCTGGATGGCGGCGTCGACGGCACCGAGCGCTGCCTCCGCCGCGGCGTACTTGGCCATGTTCGAGGCCTCACCCGCCGGCTGGCCGCTGTCGTGCGCCCACGCCGCCTTGCGGGTCATCAGAGCGGCCAGCTCGGTCTCGATCGCGGCCTTCGCCAAGGGGTGCGAGACCCCCTGGTGCGCACCGATGGGGGTGGACCACACGGCGCGGTCCTTCGCGTAGGCCGCCGCCCGGCCCAGCGCGTACCGCGCGATCCCAACGCAGAGCGCGGCCCCGGTGATCCGCTCCGGGTTGAGCCCGTGGAACACCTGCGCGAAGCCCGCCCCGACCTCGCCGACCACCATCTCCGGGCCCACCCGGACGTCGTCGAAGAACAACGTGAACTGCCGCTCCGGCAGCATGGCGTCGACCGGCAGCGGCTGGACCACGAACCCCTCGGCGTCGGTGGGGACCAGGAACAGCGACATCTGGGCCTTGCCGCTGAGCTCGTCGGTCCCCGTGCGGGCCACGACGAGCAGCGCCTGCGCCTCGTCCACCCCAGAGATGTAGTACTTGGTGCCCGAGAGCAGCCAGTCGCCGCCGTCGCGGCGGGCCGAGGTGGACAGCTGGTGGGTGTTCGACCCCGCCCCCGGCTCGGTGATGGCGAAGACGACCTTGCTCGTGCCGTCCGCCAGACCCGGCAGCCAACGCTGCTTCTGCTCGGCGTCGCCGTAGCGGGCGATGACCTCGGCGGAGATCGCCGCCGAGACCAACAGCAACAGCATCGGGCAGCCCTGCGCGGCGATCTCCTCGCACACGATGGACAGCTCGACCAGGCCCCCACCACCACCGCCGAACTCCTCCGGGACGTTAATGCCGATGAACCCCGCCTTCGCCAGATCGCTCCACAGCTCGGTGAGCGGCGTGTGCGCCGCAGCGTGCTCCGCGTAGTACGCGCCGCCGTACCGGCCGGCGATCTGGCCGACGGTCTCGCGCAGCGCCACCAGTTCGGGCTTCTCGGTGAACTCCATCGGACGCACTCCTGTGATTGACTATTCACTACAGGAGGACCGTAGCCCGACGCCCGCCGATCTGGAAGTCCTGGACGAGATGCGCGTCACAATTCGGGGTTGACGCGGGAGGTTCCTGTGGTCGACCGTTCACTACGCAGTGCCGGGCGCCGCATCCCGGTCGAGCTCACGAGGAGCAGGTATGGCCATCGACGTCGAGAGCCTCTACGACCGCCGGGCGGACAACCGCTGGGACCGCACCTGCGTCGGGGACGTGCTGGAGCGGTTCACCTACAGCCGCCCCGACCGCACGGCGATCACCGGGTGGGCCGGGGCCTTCGGCGACCCCGTGTTCGAGCGGCTGACCTACCGTCAGGCGGCCGAGCACGTCGACCGCATCGCGAACGGGCTGCTCATCGCCGGGCTGGTCCGCGGCGACCGCGTGCTGCTCGTCTGCGAGAACTCCGTCGAGGCGTACCTGACCAAGCTGGGGGCAGCGCGGGTCGGGCTCGTGTCCGTGCCGCTGAACCCGGCCCTCGCCCCCGACGTCATCGCACGGCTGATCCGGCTCGCCGACCCGCGGTTCGCCGTCGTCGACGCGGAGCTCTGGGACCACGTGCAGCCCGCCTTCGCCGACTGCGACCTCGCGGTCGACGTCACGGTGACCATTGGGGGCGGACCCGTCCCGGGCACCACGTCGTTCACCGACTTCCTCGCGGCGCAGCCGTCGACCCCGGCGGAGGCCACCGTCCACGGTGACGACATCTGGGAGATCCTGTTCACCTCGGGAACCACGGCGCTGCCCAAGGGCGTGATGCTCTCCCACCACTACGCCCACTTCGGGGCCTACGCGTTCGCGCTGTCGCTCACCAGAGGCCTCCACGCAGAGGCCGACCTGGTCCAGGTCGCGTTCCTGCCCGTGATCTACCACGTGGCCGACCAGTGCCTCTCGCTCTCGGCGTTCCTCACGGGCGGGCGGTTAATGATCGGTCGACGACCGGTGCCCGCCGAGATGGCGGCCGCCGTGCAGCGCGAGGCCGGCACCTCGATCTGGGCGGGATCACCGCAGCTCGTCAAGGCGTTCGCCGCCGAGCTGGCCGGGAGGCTCGGACCGGGTGAGCGGAGCTCGCTGCGGGTGGTCGTCTACGGGTGGGGAGCGGTGGAGCCCGGCGTGCGGTCGTCGCTGCAGGCCAGCTGCGGGGACGGCCTGTCGATGATGGGCATCTTCGGACAGACCGAGGCCATCAGCTGCCACCGGTTCTGGCCGGATACCGAGGAGGAGAAGGTCCGGGCGGCAGGCACGTCGCTGAACTACGTCGGCACACCCAACCCGCTGCTGTCCTCGATCGTGATGGACGTGGACGGGACCTCGTTGATGGACTCCCCCGGCGTCCCCGGCGAGGCGGTCTACCGCTCCCCCGCCGTGACCGCGGGCTACTACCGCGACCGGGCGGCCACTGAGGAAGCCTTCCGCCACGGCTGGTTCCACTCCGGGGACAGCTGCGTGGTCGACGAGGACGGCCTGCGGATCATGGTCGACCGGTATAAGGACATCATCAAGAGCGGCGGGGAGAACGTGTCCAGCCTCCGGGTCGAGGCACTGCTGCACGAGCACCCGCAGGTCGCCAAGGCCGCCGTCGTCGGGCTCCGGCACGAGCGGTGGGGCGAGGCCGTCACCGCTGTCGTCGTACGCGCGCCGGGGGCCACGGTCACCGAGGTCGAGCTGGTCGACTGGTGCCGGGAGCGGCTCTCTGGCTTCGAGACGCCCAAGACCGTGCTGTTCGCCGAAGCCCTGCCGGAGACCGTGGGCGGCAAGGTGCTCAAGTACAAGTTGCGGCAGACCCTGGCCGACCTCTACGACGACGCCGCGGCCGACCCCTTGCTCACGCGGTGGTGAGGCCTGGCCGCAACATGTCAACGGGGTCCGCGACCAGTTCGGCCTGGGCACGCCATGATCACGACCTGCAATGAGCAGATCACCGCCCTGGAAGGGCCGGTCGAGGGCTCTTCTGGTCAGCACCCGGATGCTGTGATCTACCTCAGCCCGGACTGGGGCCCATCCTGGGCGCCCAAGTGCTCGCAGAGTTCGCGACGACCCCACCCGCTACACCGACGCCCGCGCCCGTAAGAACTACGCCGGCACCAGCCCCATCACCCGAGCCTCGGGCAAGAAGAAAGTCGTCCTGGCCCGATACTTTCGTAACAAGCGCCTGGCCGATGCCCTGCACCTACAGGCGTTCTGCGCCCTCAGGAGATCACCGGGAGCCCGCGCCTACTACGACGCGCTGAGGGACCGCGACATCGGCTACAACGCAGCCCTGCGTCAGCTCGCGCAGCTACCAGGGGGCAGGGCGACTGGCGGGCAAGGTAGCGGTGATCACGGTTCCATGATCGGCATTTCGGCATGAAAACGTGCGATCCGCGCATGGTTTCATGCCGAAACACCGATCACGCGTGGCGCCAGGACCAGCCTGGACCCCGCTCATCTCGGCCACCATGCCGCCGGAGAAGGTCGCCTACTTCGGCAAGCAGGTACCCGCGAGAATCACCAGCGTCTACACCGGGGGGGCACCCCGCTGGTCCCGGCGCAGGGGGTGATCCGCAGGGACCTCGACCAGCACCAGCCGCACCCCGTCCGGGTCGGCGATCCACATCTCGATGAGGCCCCACGGCTCTTGGCGCGGTTCGCGCAGCACCGTGACACCCGCTGCCAGCAGTCGGCGGTGCTCCGCAGCCACATCCCGGACCTGCAGCCACAGCGACATCCCCTCGCGCATCCGAGCCGGGCCTCGACCAGACACCTCGAGGTAACCGCCACCCAGAAAGAACACCACCCCCGGGTCCTCCGGCGGCCCAAACTCACGGTGCACCGCCAGCCCGAGCGTGTCGCGGTAGAAGCGCCGGCTGCGGTCAGAGTCGCTGGGCTGCAGCAGGATGCGGCTACTCAGGACGTCCATGACCGGCATCCTGCACGCGGCCCTGCACGAGCCGGCGGCGAAGTTCGTTGCGCACGGACGGCCATTCCGACGCGATGATCGAGAACACCACGGTGTCGCGCAGGGACCCGTCCGGCATCCGCTGGTGGCTCCGAAGCACCCCGTCCTGCTTGGCGCCCAACCGGGCAATCGCGTCGCGGGAGGGCTGGTTCATCCAGTGCGTGCGGAACTCCACCGCGATGCACCCCAGGGCGTCGAAGGCGTGCGTCAGCAACAGGAGCTTGCACTCCCGGTTCATCCCGGTGCGCTGCGCCGACTGCGCGAGCCAGGTCCACCCGATCTCCACCCGGCGGTTGTCGGCGTCCACGTTGCAAAACGTCGTCATCCCGACCACCTCGTCGGTGTCGTTGCGCACCACCACGAACGGCAGCATCACCCCAGCCACCAGCAGGCCGACGCGCCGGTCGATCTCGGCCCGCATGGCGTGCGGACCGGGCACCTGGGTGTACCAGAGATTCCACAACTCACCGTCTCGCGCCGCGACAACGAGTCCGTCGTGATCGGCATGACTCAACGGCCGCAGGGTGACCAGGTTCCCCCGCAGTGTCACCGGCTCCAGGAAACCCACGGGCGAACCTTATGACGAGGCCCCGGAAGGCCCGGTCATGGTCGAGGGCAACTGGTCGAACCACGCCAGGACGCCACGTTCGTAACTGAGCCCAAACTCCAGCGCGGCACGGCTGAAGGGGTCGACGTCCTGGGCCGCGTCGGCGGCGGCGCACTGCTCCTGGTACTCAGCCAAGCGCACGGCATGCATTCCACGATGGGCCTCCAGCATCTCGGCAAGTCGCGGCGCCGGCAGGTGGCGCCCGAATGAGAGGGTGAGCAGCAGCGGGAAGCGGATGGTCTCCGACGGCGGGTCCCGCTCGATCCACGCGGCGAACGCGGCACGACCGGCATCGGTAATGCTGTATGGACGGCGATCTCGGCTGCCCCGATCACCGGCACTGACCAATCCTGCCCGGTCCATCGCGGACAGCTCGCGGTACACCTGACTCTGGGTCAGCGTCCAGAAGTCCCCGATCACCAGCTGGGCGGTCGCCACGAGGTCCCACCCGGTGAGTGGTCCACGGTGCAGGAATCCCAGCAACGACGCCGCAGTGGCGTTCAGCGCTCGGTCGGCCATGGCGCCCTCCCCTCCTCGTCGGCGGATGAATCCTGTGCCAGATCTTGACATTCCACAGTGTCAGGTCCACCGTAGGGCACACCCGCCAATCAGCCGAAGAGGTGCCATGCCTGCAGAGGGGCTAGTCCCGGTAGCTGACCAGGAGCGCAAGCGCGTCGTGGATCTGCTCGGTGAGCAGGTCGGCGCGGGCCGTCTCAACCTGCAGGAGTTCGACGATCGGGTGACAGCGGCCTATGCCGCCACCTCCCTCGCCGACCTGAATGCCCTGGTGTCGGATCTCCCTGTCCGCCGGGCACCGATTGAGCAGGCCCCGGTGGTGCGCAGCTCGCAGCCAGGGGTATCCCGACCGCGAGGCCCGCGCGTCTCACCTGGCGCGGCCCAGCCGTGGGCTGCGTGGTTGCTGACCTCGTTGATCACCACGATCATCTGGGCTGCCACTGCGCTCGGCGGGGGCGGGGACAGCTACTTCTGGCCGATCTGGGTGATCGGACCCTGGGGTGCGGTGCTGCTGGTGCAGGCCGTCGCCGCCCGCCTGCGCTCACCGTCGCCCTGAGCGCCCGCCCGTGCGCAGCGCCTGGTCCAGGTCCTCCTGCAGGTCGGCCACGTCCTCCAACCCGACCGATAGCCGAACCACCCCGTCGGTGATGCCCACCCGGGCCCGCCCTTCGGCGCCCAGGCGACGGTGCGTCGTCGTCGCCGGGTGCGTGACCAGCGACTTCGAGTCACCCAGGTTGTTGGAAATGTCTACCACCTGCAGCGCGTCGAGCAGCTGAAAGGCGCGGTCTTTGCCGCCGTCGAGTTCGAAGGTGAGCACCGTGCCTCCACCCGACATCTGCCGCCGGGCCAGCTCGGCCTGCGGGTGGGAGTCCAGGAACGGGTACCGCACCCAGCCCACCCCGGGCTGGCTTTCCAGCCAGCTGGCTAACCCCAGCGCCGATGCGGTGGCGTGCCGGACCCGCATCGCCATCGTCTCCAGACCCTTGGTGAGCACCCACGCGTTGAACGGGGCCATGGACGGGCCGGTGTGGCGCATCAGATTTTCCACCGGCCCCCGGATGTACTCCCGGCTGCCCAGCACCGCGCCACCGAGTACCCGGCCTTGCCCATCGATGTGTTTGGTCGCGGAGTACATCACCACATCCGCACCCAGTGCGCTGGCCCGCTGCAGCACGGGGGTGGCGAACACGTTGTCCACCACTACCTTCGCCCCCGCGGCGTGCGCCAACTCCACCACGGCGGCCACGTCGACAATCTCCTGCATCGGGTTGGACGGGGTCTCGAAGAACACCGCCCTGGCCGGGGTGGACAGCGCCTGCTCCCACTGGGTCAGGTCGGCGCCGTCGACGAAGTCGGTGTGCACCCCGAACCCGGGCAGGATCTCCCCGAGGATCACCGAGCAGGACCCGAACAGGCTGCGGGCAGCCACTACCCGGTCACCGGCCTTCAGCAGCGCCGCGAGGCTGACCCACACCGCCGCCATCCCGCTGGCTGTGGCGAAGCAGTCCTCCGTGCCCTCGATCAGCCGTAACCGCTCCTCGAACGTCGCGACCGTGGGGTTGCCGTAGCGGGAGTAGACGAACCGGTCCACGTCACCGGCGAAGGCCGCCTCGGCGGCGGCGGCGCTGTCGTAGACGAACCCCGATGTCAGGTACAGCGCCTCGGCGGTCTCCTGAAAGCCCGACCGCGCGAGTCCGCCACGCACCGCCAGGGTGTCCGGCCGCCAGGATCGCGGCTCGGTCACTGCTGCGTCCAGGGCAGTCCGTCGGCCCTCCAGCCGGCGGACCCGCGATGGCCGGCGGAGTCCAGTCCGCCCTCGAAGCCGTCGAGCACGTTGTAGGCCGCCGCGCCGCCCGCCTCGGTGAGTAACCGGGCAGCCGACGCCGAACGCTGCCCCGACCTGCACAAGAACACCACGGTCCGGTCCTGCGCGAGTTCGGCAACTGCCGAGAGGAACTCGGGGTTGCGCCGCCCGGCGGTGTCGACCCATTCGACGAAACCCGCGCGGCGGCCCAGCTCCGTCAGGTCGGGCACTCCGACGAAGCGCCACTCCGCCTCGGTGCGCACGTCCACGAGCACCGCTTCGGTGTCCCGGACCAGCTCCCATGCCTGCCGCGGGGTGAGGTCACCCGCATAACCTTCGCTCATCGTGTCTCCATCGGTCCTGGCGTGAGCACCCACACCCGCCTGCGCGGGGGGTTGCTGCGGCGTCGACGAGCCAGGTCTCTGTGCCGCTCTGGATGGACGGGGTGCACTCTAACGCGACAGCGGTAGCAGGTCAGCGGGCGGTCCGGCCCGAGCCGGGGGTGAAGATCCCGTCCGGGAACACCCCAGCTGCCAGCATCTGCTGCGACAGGTCGCGGCCGATCTCCGCCAGGCGGGTGCTGCGTTCGCGTCCCAGCCGCACCCACGGCGCCATGGCTGCGCGGCTAGTGGTCTCCTCGATCTCAGCCCGCTGTGCGGTGCCGGCCTCGGTGAGCGATCCCTCGGCGTCCAGGATCCCGCGTTCTCGCAGCCCCTCCTCGGCGTCGGCCCACTGCTGCTCGCTGTATCCCCTGGTGAGCTGGGCGGCCTGTCGGGTGAACCCACGGCCGGTCGCCGTGTGCGTGACCAGCGCCTGCAGCCCGCCGAGACCGGCGCCCAGCAGCGCGGCCAGGTGCGCGTCGCCGCGGTGCTCACGCAGCAACGTGGTGCCATGCCACAAGTCCAACAGCGGCTCCCCCGGCCACGGCAGGTCGGCATGCGCGGCGTACAGCGGGCGGCCCTCCGGGGTGCAGGCCCGCACCGCCTCACGGGTGAGCTCGGCGGCCTCGGTGACCTCCGGAGCGTGGGCCGCAGCGCCGAGCAAGCGGCGCAGCGCAGCGTCCACCGCGGTGAGCCGCGCCGCCAGCACCGCCTCGGGCGTCGCCAACGTCCAGGCCCGGGGAATGTGTTTGGCAACCATCGCGGGGTTGAAGTTGTAGAAGGTGGCTGCCACCACACCCGGGCCCACCGCGCCCATCGCCGCCGCACGTCCGGCGAAGTAGCACATCCGACCGGGCCGTAGACCCACCGCGACGAGGTGCTGCTCGGTTTCGGGGACGAAGTAGGTCATCGAGTGGACGACGTCCAGGGTGCGTTGGAACTTGGCGGCGTCGGATGGCTCGATGGGGTCCATGGGGGGACCTTATCGCCGGTGTGCGACACGGCGAGCGCCACCGCGGAACATGCAGCACTACCGTCGACGTTGAGACACACTAAGTGCACGAGAGACGAAGGTGTGGTGCGCAGATGAGCGATCCGAGCGAGACCCCGACCGGGGCCAGGATGTACGAGCTGGAGTTCCCGGCGCCTGAGCTGGTGGCCCAGGACGGCCGTGGCCCGGTACTGGTGCACGCCATGGAGGGCTTTTCCGATGCCGGCCACGCCATCAAGCTGGCCGCCGAGCACCTCAAGGAATCGTTGCACACCGAGGTGGTGGCGTCCTTCGACCTGGACCAACTGCTCGACTACCGCTCGCGTCGGCCGATGATGATCTTCGACGGGGACCACTTCACCGAGTACGCCACCCCCGAGCTGACCCTGTACGCGGTACGCGACACCGGTGGTACGCCGTTCCTGTTGCTCGCCGGGATGGAGCCCGACCTGCACTGGGAGCGATTCACCACCGCGGTGCGCTTGCTCGCCGAGCGTTTCGGGGTGCGTCGGACGATTGGCCTGAACGCCATCCCGATGGCCGTGCCGCACACCCGGCCGGTCGGGGTGACAGCGCACGGTCAGCCCACCGACCTGGTCAGCGACTACGAGCCGTGGGCGGGCACCGTCCGGGTACCGGCCAGCGCGGCGTCGTTGCTCGAACTACGTCTGGGTGAGGCCGGGCACGAGGCCATGGGCTTCGCCGTGCACGTGCCGCACTATCTGTCGCAGACCGACTACCCGGAAGCGGCCCAGACCCTCCTGGAGCACGTCGGCAAGGCCGCTGACCTGCAGTTGCCGCACACCGCGCTGGGCCCAGCCGCTGCGCGGGTCCGGGAGGAGATCGATGCGCAGGTCAGTGGGTCCGACGAGGTGAAAGCGGTGGTGCACGCCCTGGAACGCCAGTACGACTCCTACGTCGGCTCCCAGGAGCGCACCTCGCTGTTGGCGGCCGACGGTGCCCTGCCCAGCGGAGACGAACTCGGCGCGGAGCTGGAGCGTTTCCTGGCTGGGCAGACCGGGGACAACCCTCCTGGTGACCCGCCGCGCGAGCCCTGAACGCCGGCGATAAGCCGCGAGGTTTACAGCCAACTGCAGCTCGACGTCGCGGCCTCCGCCAGCTGGTCATCCAGGTGGCCGCCGCGAGCCACCCCGGCGCGCGGCGGTCCGGGTCAGCTGGAAGTCACCTATGCCGCCAGCATTCCGGCGCCGCCGAGGAGGTGGCGGTGCAGGCGCTGGACGCGGTCATCTACCTGCGGCCGAGCCGTTACGCCGAATCCGACCGGTTGGCAGCCCTTGCCGCCGTCGAATTCGGTGGACGGAGTATCGTCCTGCGTCGGTGAGCGGCTGGACTACGTGCCGGGCAGCAGTGGGCCGACCGACGGGGCGGTGAACACGCTATTGACCGGAGCGGGCGTGTGCCGTGATCACGCACATTTTGTGGTAGCGCTGCTTCGGGCGGTGGATGTGCCTGCCCGGTTGGTCGCGGTGTACGCCCCTGGGCTGTCCCTGATGGACCTTCACGCGGTTGACACTGCGTTCCTGTCCAATTCCGGCGGCCCGGTGTACCTGCGCAGCACCCAGGTGCGTGCCGTGGTGTCCGGGGATCTGCCCGGTGACGACGTGGGCCGCGCTGGTGCGCCTGTCCGAGAACGTCACTGTCCGAGAACTTCACACGCCTGTCATCCCGCTGACCAGCGGGGGTTCTTAGGCTCTTCCCAGCGTCGTTCGTGGCGCAGTCCGGCGCACCCGAGCGGGAGGGATTATGGCCTCGCGGAAGACATCGGCACGCCTGCGGGCGGTCCCGGCCACCGAGCCGCGCCTGGAGGTCCACAACATCCACGGCTACCGGCGGGCCTACCGCATCGCCGGGCAGGGACCCGCGGTGTTGCTCATCCACGGTATCGGAGACAACTCCACCACCTGGCTGGACGTCATCGCCCACTTAGCCAGCAGCCACACCGTGATCGCCCCCGACCTACTCGGCCACGGCCGCTCGGACAAGCCCCGGGCGGACTACTCGGTACCCGCCTACGCCAATGGCATGCGGGACCTGCTGGCGGTGCTCGGCATCGACGAGGTCACCGTGGTGGGCCACTCACTGGGCGGCGGGGTGGCGATGCAGTTCGCCTACCAATTCCCGCACCTGGTGCAACGGATGGTGCTGGTGTCCACCGGGGGCGTCACCCGGGAGGTCAACCCCGCCTTGCGGTTCGCGTCGCTACCGGTGGCTCAGGAGCTACTGGGCCTGCTGCAGCTGCCTGGCTTGCTGCCTGCCATCCGCGCCGTGGGCAACGTCCTGGAGCGGGTGGGCAACGACCTCGGCCATGAAACTCCCGACCTCATGCGGGTGCTGGCCGCGTTACCCGAGGCCGGTGCGCGCAGCGCTTTCCTACGCACGTTGCGCGCCGTGGTGGACTGGCGCGGTCAGGTAGTCACCATGCTCGACCGCAGCTACCTCACCCAGGGCATGCCGGTGCAGTTGATCTGGGGTGAGCGGGACCCGGTGATCCCCGTGACCCATGCCCGGTTGGCGCAAGCCGCGATGCCCGGCTCCCGGCTGGAGGTTTTCACCGGCGCCGGCCACTTCCCGCACCGCGACGACCTGCCCCGCTTCCTGTCCGTCGTCGAGGACTTCATCGCCGACACCGAGCCGGGTAGTTACGACCCGGAGCAGTGGCGCACCCTGCTGCGCGCCGGGCCACCGGATACCGCCATCACCGGGTCGGCGGCGACCCGCCAGGCTGTCCGTGAGCTGCTGGCCACCGACGACCGGGGCGCCACCTAATCACGGGCAAGATGGTGGGATGAGCGTCAGCCTGCGGGTCCGTCTTGCCGACCTAGCCCGGCGCGAGGCCGGCACCGACCGGTTGTTCGGCGCGGTCGACGCCGGAGTGGCCTGCGCGAGGAGGTAATCATCACCCGCAGCGGCGCGTTGACCGTCCGCTGCTACACCCCGACCGGCCAGGCGGCCCACGGGACGGTGGTGAACTACCGCGGCGGCGCCTGGTCGGCGAAGTTCGTGACGACCCGACCGTGCACCCGGTGCACGCCCGAGGTCGGGTCGCCAGCGAGCTAGTCGAAGATCGGGGCTGTCGGTGTGGAGGTGTTGATCATCCGGTTCGCTAAACACATCGGGACGCGACGGTGCTGTATCACGCAGGTGTATTACGATACCGTGTATGGCTGAGACACTGACGATTCGGCTCGACGCAGACGATCGAGCAGCCCTGGAGGCGGCAGCTCGGGGGCAGGGCATGGGTCTGAGCGCGTTCATTCGGGAGCTGGCCGAGGCTGAGGCACGACGGGTGCGGCGGGAGGCGATACGGGCGGATGGGGATCGCGTGGTGGCTCATCTGGCCGCGCACTCTGAGGCCCGCGCCGAACTTGATGAGATCGGCGCACCGCTAACCGATCTTCCGTGAGCCGCCACGCGGCCGGCAG
>JAABUP010006196.1_pt1 | contig 17284 bp, 14 predicted proteins | sample 5559201 | NCBI WGS metagenome assembly JAABUP01 (sample SAMN10711887, study PRJNA513373) | rock metagenome | isolation source: Antarctica rocks | place: Antarctica
CGCAAAGCCAATGTGCAATGCACAGCCAGATGTCATGTTGGCAGGAAGTGCGATAACTGGGGTGAGCATTGAACATGGTAGCAGAATAGCTTTGTATTGTGTTGTGAAAGTGACATGTCTGTACAGTAGAGTTCCCACGTTAGTATGTTGCTGCCTTGCAGTATTAATTTTGGCATTCCTGTCTTTCTTTAAACTCATGTGTCACATTGAAGCCTGACTATGCTGCCCAAGGCGTCTGCCACGCCGTTCAGAGTAGTAAAAATCAACAAGCATGACATTTTGAACTTTGGCTTGGTCTAGCATCATCATGAAAGCATCTTTGCTGCGACACATGGCTTTTCGCGACCTGTTCACTTGTTATGTACCACAATCACTGGAATCCGGGATAACAGTGGAGTTGAATACCAGGAATTCACGTACTGAGTTTACCGGAATTCGGAATATCTGTAGGGCCTCACCTAAATTCCAGATTCTGGTGAAAAGGGTACTGGAATTCCGGATTTCCGTGTAACACATGTTACAATGCAATGCAAAAGTCGCAGGAGTGGGAAGTGAACCCGTGATGTCCCGAAGGACGGTAGCAACATGCTTTGTTTGCGAGAGGCGGCGCCACTGCGACGTCGGCATGGCTAATTACAAACAATACAAACGCTTCATGTAGCAAGAATTCTCTTCTCCTCTCAAAACGTACAGGCTGTGGCACGTCGACCGCGCTCCGCATGGCAGCATTTGCAGCAGCTTGTATTATGTGCTGAAGTGTCTGCGGTTCAGGCTAAAAATGCTGAGAGTGCCGGCACCCGTGGGCCATGGTCAGGTTCAAAAATAGGTGGGTACTGTGCCTGGCAAATCGTTAACACAACAGGCTATATTGATATAGAAGGTCGTGTTTGCCTCAGGTATATACTGTACGAAGTCATATGGAAGGACGGCAAAGCAGATGAGGCTATCAGTGAGAAACTCGTGAGCTCACTGCTCGTTCTTCTTTGCAAACGTTGGCCTGTGTGGTCAAGTGAAAAGCTGTGTGTGCAGATGAAGCAGGCTTGCTGTCTGTGTTTCGAGAGTCCGTAGCAGTGAGCTTTGGTGATCACGGCGTTGCAAGGTCTGCTATGTCTCTCTCAGGTGTGGTTGAGCCTCCTGTGTTTGCCGCTGATCCTGAACAAACACAGCTTGGCTGATACCCACAATGATGTGTATTTTTAAGTCAAATACTACAATTCAGTGACCCACTTATGCATGGTGCGCTGCGGAACAGAGGAATATCGGCAGGTACAGCAGACAACAATGATTGCTTCAACCTTTCACGCCCATCCTGTCACGCCCATCCAACCCATGTCATTGGACCAACCCCCTTGACTGGGCTTCAACCACCAAACAAACTGCATAATGTGACATTGGCACTTTGCATCTTGCAGGTGTGGTGTGCGCTAAGCATGATCAATGAGATCAGCAGCAAGCGAGCCATGCTGCACTTTTTGCATTTGGGAGGTAAGTTATGGCTTGCAATCATTGTTTGTCAAATTTGCTTTGCGTATTGTCTCTTGAAGCTGCCCGTGGTGGAAGACAACTGACACACAGGAACGCTCAAGTCTTGCCAGCAAGCTGCTATAGACTATAACAAACGCTTACTAGATGGCCTCAGGCTCACACAGCAGGTAGATGCTCTTGTGCCAATGGGTGCAGATATGAGCCTTGCTTGAGCATTGCAAAGCCTGCCACAATGTTTTTGCCATGCTCTGCGCCTTGTTGTGCAGAGTGGCGTTCAAGCATTTCGTTTCAAGTATGCCTGTTGTCAATCAGGACCTCATGATCAGTTTTGATATAGCTCTAATGTTGCAAGGGTTGCTGCTGTCAAGCAAAAGTGATATCATATGTTAACATTGCACTGCAGACAAGCATAGGTATGTGTTGCAGCAAAGCAAGGCTATGCAGCAAGCTGAGGCTAAACTCAGCAACCTGGAGCTATGATGCTGATGAGCAAGCCAGTATGCATAAGGGTGTATATGTAGTACATCTACAGCATGGCAGCGACATGCAAGAGCACAAATGCCTTGTGCAATGAGCAGCAGAGCCAACAGTGATCTTTGCAGTAAAGGAGCTGACATATAGTGATGACAAGATGGCAGCTGTGTTAGATGTCTAATTTTGTGACAAAGTCTGATGCTGAAAGCCCCTGGATGTCTGGAGGCATGTCCTGAAAGCTGTCAGATTGTTGGCAGCAATCCAGCAGCAGCCATAGATAATGCTTACACAAACCTAAGTCAGTTAGCAAGATCACAACTGTAGGCAGGCAGCCCATCAAAGTCTACTTGCTTGCAAGAAATATGTATGCACAGAAATGTCTCAACTTCATGCAGTTTGAGAACCACATTTGAAGTAGGTCCATCAGGCTTTGGTGACAGCTTTTTTGTGCAGCCGGTGAGCACTGGAAGGCTTGACTGGCACGTTTGCCTGTACAGCTCCTGTGGGTGTCACTTCCTTGTGGCAGATAGGGCACACCTGTATTGCAGCACAATATGCTGCTGAAGACTTGCCTGTCAAGTGTCAAAGCTGATTCACTGATACCATGTTCAGATACACCAGATCTTCTGAGCTGACATGCCCATGACATGCAAAGTATGTCTTGATTGCACTGCTTGCAGCTTGCAAAGTGCAGCACAAAACAGATTGGTTGCGCGCCAGATACGACTTGCATGCACAGCATATTTTCAACAGGCATACTGGCAAAGCATAGATGCACACATGTGCCTCCCTTGCAGCATGGCATAGCCACCACTCACATGTAGCATCAGTCAAAAGTGCGCTTGGATGATGAGGCTGATGTTAAGTTCAAGACAGCAAGCAGGAGATCACCTTGCTGTGCCTGAGCCATTGGGCAATGCAGTCTGTATGGTAGCAGTGGCTGCACTCCAGCACACAAACCTCATCTGATCCCTCGAACTCCATGCAACAAATGGTGCACCTACAAATACAGATCGTGGACCAACAGCATTGATCCTTCTATCAACCGATTGGGCAACACTCTGCATTGCACGCTTTCAACTGGCATGCAAGCTTTGGTCTTCAGGCTGCATGAATATGAGTATATGTGCAATTTGTCTGCAACAGCTCCTGGATTCACTTTTACACCGACAGAAATTGAAGCAGAAGCGGGCCATAGGGTATGTTTAACAAAAGTTGAAACATAAACATGCATTGTGTCAGTAGTTGCGTCATGCTTCTAGGCAGAGCAGGCGAGACATGACTAATATTGGTGTACAGATGCCAGTAGTAGCTCACAGACTCAGATCACAAAAAGGAGTCATGCACAGGCGCCATCAGCTGCGATCAACTCACTGCTCAGTGCCAGTCTCCTGGCTGTGGTCAGGCTTGTGCTGCGCATATGCAGTCTTGCACAGGCTCTCCATGATGTTGTGGGCCGCCCCTCTGCTCACCACCCCCACTGTGTCCCCCAGGGCTTGCAGTTGCTACACAGCACACCATTAATATCTGAGTTGTATGCCCATGCAACGCAATCCAGACATATCTTAGGCATTGTATGATAAGCATTACTAGCCCTATAAGCAATCTTGACAAGTTGCTTCAGATGACATCCTCTGGCTGATGTACTGCACGTGCATCTGCTAAGTGCTGATTAGGAATTTGGAAGAGCATGCCATTGTTCGGCACCCCAGCATTTCTGCGATGTTCCTTTGGACACTGGCAGTGCCGACCTTCTTCAAATGGTGTCATGGTTGGCACAATCTACACGCACTGACATACCACCATGCGCACGAACCCACACCCACATTCAGACACAACAACAGCCCCGTTCAAGTGCATTCACATGCGTGTGGGCCCATTGCTTGCGTTTTCGGCAGGAAAGTTTGGAAGATTGCTGTGGGCATCATGCTTGTCACTGCCCTACAGGCTGCACAGCTGCCATAGGCATTCTGTGTTCCCAATCAAGCCGTGTACTGCAAGCTTGTGATCCAGGCTGAATGCGTGACAAGTTTATATGGCTACCTCATAAGACATGTCATCAGGGTCCACAGAATCATCTGACAGGTATGGGTCCTCCTCAGCTGTGCCTGCATATTCACCATTTGTCTGCGTGTCATGTTTGTCGTGTGGATGGAAAATGCTTTGGGCGTGACAGGAAAAGCAATGGCAGAGTGCCTATATGTCCATGCTATATGCCAAGCAGCATCTCACAGAAGCTCATATGTCACACAGCAAGTTGTTGGAGCGCTCCTTAAAGCACAAGGTACAGCTGGCAGTATCAAAACTGCATGCTCAAGCTTTGTGAAAATCCAAGCACAGCGATGCCGTTGTCGGACGGTTTCCCTTTGCAGCACTCGACACAGCTCTCAAGCACAAGCTCTCCTGAGCTGAGGACGGCTAGTGTGTATGACATGCATGTCTACTGTTCTACATATGTGATTAAGTCACCAATGCCAGCCATCTGAAGCATGCGCTGATAGTGAATCCCATCCTCTTCTTCCTGCAATCTCCTGGCAAATTCCATGTCTGCATCATGGTCGCTGCCCTCACTGGCTGTAGTCGCAGCATCAGTGTCTGAAGCAGTGCTACCAGATGCTGTGTTGCTCTGCAACGCCTGAAACCTGTTGACCATGGACGCTGCGATGCTGTCAGTGCTGCTTGTGGACACGGCATCTTGACTAGGTGCGGCTCCTTGAGCAGTGTCTTGACTTCTTTGCAAACTGCCCCTGCAAGCAGGCCTATGTGCGTTAGGCCAACAACGTGCTGTGCATCCCAACAGCAGCAAGTAGCCAGCTGATGAACTTACCTCAGCCTGAGAAACATCTGTTCCTGCTCCTGCAGGACCTTGGCAAGTGCTAAATCCTCATCCTGCAGAAGCTGATAGTATTGGAAGCCTGTGCAGCGTGTCAGAGTGGCTAAACACATAAGATTGCAGCATGCCAATTGGACCATTAGAGGCAGCCAGTTAAGCTTGACCTAAATGGGTGCCCTGTATTGTCGACCAGGGGCTGTGCATGCCGACAACAGTGGGCAAATGAAAAGTTTCTGCTGCGCACCTCAGCACCTTCAGTTACACTGCTACCGGAAATCTGCCGTAGAATGTTGTCATGAGAGCTTGCGTCCCTTGGCATCCTTGAACACTCTGCCGTTGACTCTCTTTATACGTTTGCTTGAGCAAGTCAGGCGCTCAGTGGCTGTTCGGTCACCTTTGTTGATGAAGCAAGGGAAATGACCTGACGGAGCTGTTGTGCATCAATTATGGAAGACTCAGAACGGGTCCTGCTTGCGTCAGACCTGGGTTGCGTTTGTATTTAGCTCACCAGTCAACTGTGTCGTCACATGCAGAGGTCAGAGTCCACATCCCTGGCAAAATGTGTACTGACTCGGTGTCAAAGCATTTACGTGCATAAGGGCGCTGGCACGGAGCATGGGCAGGCCATGTCCACGCTTCCAGATGGAGCTAAGATATTGCGTGCAGGCCTGAGCTGTTGCAAAAGTTGCAGCAACCTCCCGACTGCGCTGACAAGAGCATGCTCCTCAGCATCTCACGTTGGGCCCGCTGCGCCCCTTTTGAGGCAGGAAAAGTTTTAGTACAGCAGAACTGACGCTACCCGCCGTTTCCCGCTCCCCTCGCAGCTGTCAGCTCGGTGCTGCGCGCAAGAACCGCTCACTCGTTTACATGCCGCAAATCTACCAGCGCGCCACCTTTTCTGCGTCTCAAGCACGGCAAGCTCTCGCTAAGACCTCTAGCAGCAGACAGATACATGCAGGCACGTGATCACTTGTAAAGAGCGGTCGGCAGTCTGATATCGCCACAGAGCCTGGAAGTATGTTCCAGGCACTCCAGCAAGCTTTCCTGAGCAGATCAGTGCGCAGTAGTCACACACAGCTTGCTCAGACCTGCAGCTGACTTTGGTGTAGAAAGTCAGTGTCAGGGTGCCTAAAACGCACAGCAGTGAGTGCAGAGGACAAAGGCTGAGCATCAGCCGGTAACTGGTGGAGCTTCCATAAGCAGAGAAGGGCTTTGGAGGCTGGTCTTCTGAGTCTGTGCCCAACTCGCATGACAGCCGCAGTTGCGGTGATTGCAACTCTTGCAATCTTGGCTGCAGTGCTGTTCATTTTGGGTAAGCATTCACAGAACTGAATACCACCAGGGCAACATCTCTGCCACTGTTTCAAGACTGCAAACTTCAAAAAGCAGTAGCTATGCTTGTCATTTGTGCGTCTACACCTGCATCTGTCACAGCCATAGCCTTTGCGGCATGACAATGCTAATGGCTTCTCGTCAATGCAAGCATGCCTTCTCATGCCACTCAATTCAGCGCAAACTGCAATTACAGGTGTGGCTGGCGGGTACTGTCTCAGCAAATACCATCACAAGCTGCCATGCTGCATGACGCTGCGAAGCTCAGAGCTAGACGAAGTCTTGGTGACCCCTTTTGAGACTAAGCAGATTCAGACTAAGACAGCTGCAGATGGCAAGCAGCGCATTGCAATCAGCGCCAGCACCACCCAATCTGTGGAGAGCAATGGGGTAATGCGGTCACAAGCTCAAGTTGGAGCAAAATTGATGACTTTTACAGCCTACACACACATGTCTTCATGCTGCAAGGGTGGCATAATAGAGTCGTGCAAATGCAAATTGCGCATTTGCCTGTGGATTCAGCTAAAAGCTCATGCAGACAATGAACCAACAACCTTGGGCATCGCCTTGCTGCATGACATCAGGTCCAAGCAGCTGACAGCAGCACAATGTTGCGTGCAGGCAGTATTCAATGCAGGCATTGCTGCCCACAACTTTGGCAGAACAGCCTCCATTGAGCTGGGTGACATTTACAGGACAGCCTCAGCTATCTCTGTGTTTCTTGAGGAAGCTGATGCAAGACCCTTCATCAACCGCCTTATGTCCATGCCTGTCATGAACTCTGATGGTCTTGCCAACAGGCCAGTCATTGATGCTTGTACAATCAACCCTAATATAGAGGTCAGATCTGTATTGTTTGCAAACCAAGTGTTGGGCTTGACAGCAAGATGCAAGCAGCCTGCAGACGCAGTGAAGAGCACTTTTGTGCATGCATGTCACGCATCTTCTGCTTAGTGCCATGAGCTCTGCTCTAAGGTTCATCAGCTGTCACTGCATGGCCACAGGGGAGATACACCAAATAATTTCAGCTGCATATCATGTCAAGTCTCATGTGCAGTACCACACAGACGGCAACTTGTACTAAAAAGTACTCACACCTGTAGGTGTCAATGGACGAGATCGATCTGGCAGAGCAGATTGGCAAGGGTGGGTTTGGGGCAGTGTACAAGGGCACCTGGCGGGGAGCACCAGTGGCAGTCAAGTATGCAGTGTGTAACATACAAGATGTTGATAGCATTGAAGGGGCTATCAGAGAAGTGGTCCTCAGTAAGAAGATGTCCCACCCCAATGTGGTGAGCTGACTGAGCCCTTCAGAGCTGCACCAAATGTTGAATTCAGCATCCACAATGGCTGCCATCAGTTTGCAAGGTTATTTACAGTACAGTATAGCACAGTACCTGCAGATTTGTGGCTGAAACTCTTGCATGCTTCTGCATATTTTCGACTTGACAAAACAGCAGGTTTTCTCAGTGTGGAAGCAACTTTGCAATGGGTCGCATGCAACACAGTTGCTTGCCAGACCACAGTATTGCTTGCATGCACCTCTGTTGCTTTCTGGATGTGCAAAATTGGGTTTGTAGACATGATGCGGCAGTCGAGCTTTACAGTGTGTTGCGGCCGCTGATTTGCCACAGCCACAGGTGGTTTGCACATCTGTTGGCTTGTGACTTGACAGCATCACAATGAACCTGTTCAGGTGCAGACGTATGCTTGGACAGTTCTGGATGGCTCAACATCTGTGGCAGCCAAGCAGGTTGGTCAGTTTCTGAGTGCTTTGAGCCATCAGGCTGTTTGGTGCTGGTAACATCACTGCAAGCGTCATTGATGCTGTGTTTGCTGTTGTTGTTTCTGACTGAAGCTGATGCTGCTGCATGGTGCTGGTGGCCTGTCAACTTGCCTGTCCCATGTCGTCAACAGCAAAAGTAAGCAAGCAAAGGATACTTTGACCGCACCATATGTTTGACATACTCAGTATCAGAATATACCTATACGGGCATATCTATGTACAGGATCCTGACCTACAGCGTGGCCTACTCCAGAGGGCATTGCAAGGTGTGAACAGCCAGGATGACTTGTCTGTAACACCCAGAGGGGGGTCCACGCCCACTGCCAGGGAGCCTTCTGAGGGCCCCCCCAGAAGGCGGAACCGAAGAAGCAGTATGGGGCCTGATCTGCTGAATGGACGTGCACCTCGGCATCGCAGGAGTAGCTTAGGGCCAGGCCGGATGGAGTACTCGGCTGGTGTCTCGGGTGAACTCCTCCCAAATGGACGCAGGTACAGAACTCCGGCCGAAAAGCTGGTCATGAGCTGACATTGCATGTGCCACAGGAAGCATTTCTATTGTGTATTGGCATGAGTTGCAAAACAAGCTCAAGCACGACAGAGCTCATGGTCATCTGTAAAGCCTTATTGTGCTGCAGATACAACACAGAATGCACAATCAATGTGGGGCATAGCCGACAGCATAGCCAACACAAGCTAAATGTCATCCTGGCGTGTTCACCATTTTCGAATACAATGTTGCCAAACAAAACTTTCCTTAATGGTTGGCCTGACGTGTTCACCATTTTCTGTTTTCATGTAGTGCTTGAATAAAGTCAGTGCTGTAGTTTGCTCAGCTTGCAAAAGTTGGTCACCACTCAAGGGGACACTTGCAGAAGCATTGGCAGCATCTGTGCATGCAACTTGAACACTCAAAATCAGGATTAGGTATGATGATGACAATTGTATACTTGCAGGTCCTTGGAGCAGAACAGGCCAGGCCAGGCTAGGCCAGGTGTGAGGCGGTCAGCATCTACAAATATGGGACCACCAAGGGGAAGGCTACTGAGAGAGCGGAGCAGACTGTCCATACTCACAGATGCTGGTTCTTTGGAAGCATCAGCACAAGGCAATGGCAGCAGCTGGGAGCAAGAGCTGCTGCAGCTGCAGATTGCCTCCTCGGCTTTGATCAACCCACTGGGCAACACCGAGTCAGCGCCCATTGCTGACCCCCGGATCATTGCTGAGGTGACGCATCAAACTGAGCAGGCGCGCACAGACAGCCCAACAAATACTAGCGGCAAGATCGCTTCCCCAAGCGGATCAGAAAACAGATCACAGCGGGGCAGCCCGGATCTGCAGGAATCCGCGGGAGATTCTGGGCAAAACAGCGCTGGGGCACCTCATTCAAGCTCGGAAACTGTAGCATGGGATGTCACGCGGGGCCACAGGTCTGTCGCTTCTCCTTTCTTCGCGGCCGCGCAACAATTCCTGAGTCCGGCTGCACCTGCGGATGAGCGGCCACTGAGGGCCCCACCGCCCCCGCTGCTTACAGCTTTCGCTATACCTGGCGTAGAGGAAGATGCTGGGTCACCTGTGTACGCGGGACTTGCGTTGCAGAGGCAGACAGAAGCCGCTGAGATCATTCCACCTCGGTCCAGCTCCAGCAGTCTGAACTCGTCTCCTACTTTGCCATATCACCCTCTGACAACAATTCCTCTCAGCCCACAGACAACAGCAAAGGGGTTTGTGACAGCAGACAGCTTCAAGCATGAGCCAGGTCACTCATTGCTAGACTGCACAGATCCCACTCCCAAGAACAGCTTGGACCTGGATGACCCCAATCTGAAAAATCGTCTGGCTCAGCTACTGCCACACTTTCCTTTACTACCAAGCAAGCCTGTGAAACGAAATCTGTCTGCTCAGATGTGTGGTTTGGAGAGCTTGTCTGAGGTTCCAGATGGGGATGACAATGGGTCAGGGCCAAGGGCTAGTCAGCAACTCAGCCCCCCTGGCCCTAGCAGTGGGAAAGGCGACAGCAGTGATGAAGGTACGTCTGAAGCCAAGACAACTCGAAGTAAAGCAGCACCGACAGCAGCTAGGACCAGATTGCACTTATCAGAGACTGGCTCTGTGTGTGAGAAGGAAGGCTCTCAGACAGGTGATGTTCTATTGCTTTACTTGTTTCCAAAGGCGAATTGCGAGGATCTGCAATGCAACAGCGAGTTTGGGTAGCACGTTTGTTGAAGCAAAGTCACAACATCCTTGCTGAAGTAAAATGTGATTGGTACTGCACACAGGACATTCAGCTTGACACAGTGATCATGACATCACCAAAGCGAATGTACAGGTAGCTTTGGGGTCAGCGGCTCACACTGTGCAAGCGTGACTGCGATGGGCTCCAATGGTGACTCATCTGCGTCAGGGGGGTCACGCACCACTTCCCGTGTGCATTCACAAGAGATGCGAAGGTAACACAGCATGGGACATTACACACATTAAAAGAGCCTGGAATGAAGAAATGCTGTTGCACACACCATACAAAATCAATATGCTTGACAGTGCATAAGGATTGCGCGAAGCAAATGCTGTATATGCCTACGTGTGCAATGTTCATACATGCCTGTTGCAGCAGGATCTGAAACAAGTATTGTATCCCTCCTGCTGTAAGCTTGCTTGATGCAACAGCACAGACTTTGATGGTATGGCCACCCATGGGCTACACCTGTCTATGTCCTGGTAGCTGTTTGGCGTCGAGCTTTGCAACATCACACAAAAGAATCAGCAAGATTCCTGATGCACATTGCTGCTGACAGTGCACATGTGCATGTGTTGCTGCAGAGGCAGCAACCTGGGCTTGCGGCGTGAGCTGTCCTCTCGCAATGTGTCTGAGTACGATTTGGAGAGAATGCACATAGAGACAAGTGCAGCATCGTTCACGTCCTTCAACTCTGAGGAGGGTTTTGGATCCCCAGCAGCACATCGCAACAAGGACAGGCCAAATGTGTTTGACATGGATGACAACGACCTCAAGGTACACAAACCGGTGTTGCACGGCACCCTTTGTGCATTGTGATCATGCAGTGTCGTGCCATCTCAAGCACAAAAGCACAGAAAGCCTTCAGCAGTAAATTATCGTGTACACATGCAGAACTAGCTCTGGATGCTGCCTGTAACCAGCATAACGTTGACGTTCTTGATGCATCACTTACGCACAATGTACCAAAGTTGCAGCCTTTTCCAGGCAGCGTAGTGATAACTGTTCAAGACTGTGGTGAGCACTGCTTTAGCGCATATGGAATTGTCACAACTGCTGCCTTGTAGTTGACAGACAGCACAAAATCAGCTTGAAAAGATTTCATTTGCTCCAGAAGGGTGTGATGCGCATCACGCTGTGCTGGTGTGAGTGCAGTCAAAATTGGATACAGGGCAATCGACGTGAAGCAGATGTTGGTGCAAAAGAGAGTCAGTTGTATCCTGATGAAGCATATGAGAGTGGTATGATACATGAGTGCAGGGTCAGGACACAGTGATAGTAGTGGTGATGGAGTTCTGTGACCTGGGGTCTCTGATGAGGGCTGTCAACAAGAAAGCCTTCAAGCCCCATGGCAAATGGAGCTACCACACTACCTATGTGAGCCACATCATCGCCTTGATGACACCTTCATTCTTCAATCTGGTTTTGCAGTGGTCTGTGCACTCGCCAGCTCAGACCTCACCATGCTGCAGCTCTGCACAACGCCATTTGGGCTTCACTTACATGAGTGTCACTGGTAACCTTGCGTGCTTCGGCAGCTTGCACAGGCGCAATGACTTGCTGTTGAATGTTCATGCGCACAGGCATTGCATTGCATGCCTTGCCTTGCAAGTGGCTCATGTCTGTGACCTAGCTGCCAGGCACATGGACTTGGTATGCCTTGACTGCTTGACCAGTCCTCCCCTTGACCACACATGCATTCTTCCTCTGGGGCATCCTCACATTGACAGCAATAACATGAGGTTGACTGTGCCCCTGGTTTCACTGTCCTTGTCAGCATTGTCTCCAAGACTTTACTTCATATACCAGTCCCTTTTTCTGACTGCAGAGGGCATTGCTGAGGACGGCGCAGGAGATAGCCAAAGGCATGGACTACATACACAGCTTTGGCATCATTCATGGGGACCTCAAGTTGGGCAATGTGTTGCTGAAGACCCACCGGGTCGACCGCAGGGGATATGTTGCCAAGGTGTCGGACTTTGGTATGTGCAAATTTCTCTGCATTGCATGCTGTGCATGCTGTGCAGGCCATTGCATGTGCCAGCATGTGCAAGAGAATGGTTGTACAATGTGCATGTGAAGCTCGAGCAAGCACTACAGAGCACTCCCAACAGGCCGCTGTGTACTAAGACTAGCCAAACGACCCGCAAAAAAGCCTGTCATGATGCTTACAGCATAGTAAGCCCCAGGAGATTCCATGCTGCTGGGTTGGTTTCACTTTTGTGCGAGGGGGCTACTGGCAATGATAAACACAGCATCTGCATTGAACACCTGTCTTTCAGGCGAGAGCAAGGATACATGTTTACGCTGTGTCTTTGGTGGTATATCCTTGCTGGCAAGTGTAGGGTTGAGCAGACCCCTGCAAGAGAGTGAGGAAGATGTGCCGGCAGGCAACCATGTGGGCACCATCATGTACACAGCCCCAGAGATCTTCAGAGACTGCCGCTTGACCAAGCCTGGGGATGTGTACGCCTTTGGCATCATGAGTAAGTCTTGTGGACGCCCGTAGGACCTGTACTGTAGTACTGGTGGATGGACAACCCCTGGTTGCATGAGCATTGTGCTTGATCAATTGGCAAATGCATGCCCTGCTTGAATCCAGTCTGTGACGTTGCTGCTAACAGCCCTGTCTGTGACAATGCTGCCAAAAGCCTTGCCTTTGGCAAAGCTGGCAAAAGCCCTGCCTATGACAATGCTGACAAAAGCCTTGTCTGTGACAATGCCACCAGAAAAGCTGTATGTGACAATGCGTCCAAGACCTTGTGGAAGTGAGGCTGTGGCTTGTATGCTGTCATGCTTTTATGTGCAGTACACCTCAAGCACATCTTGACTCAGCAACCTAGCTGCAGCCACATCTAACAAGGCCCAGCAAGGAGTGATGTCACGTAGTAGCTGTGACAATTGCAGTCAGTATGATGGGCGCCAAGGCAAACTTTCTCCAAGGTGCTGTGGTGCGACTTACTGTTGGCGCTCAGATGTTTGCTTGGTGGTACAGTGTGGGAGATGTTCTACTGTGAGTCAGCGTATGAGGGCCTGATGGAGGCACACATATGTGTGGGTGTGTGTGATGGCAGCTTACGGCCCCAGTTCAATGGTACCTGCCCTCTGCCCTACCAGAAGCTGGCCAAGCAGTGCTGGGCTCAGAACCCTGAAGACAGGTATTGCTTCTGGAACGGATCACCACCAAGTGTGAGTGTTTTGTTTTCAACTGCTGTGGACTTCCTCTCTACAGAGCTGCTGCCTCGTTGCAGTCCTTAAGTACACCAGAGGCAAGTTGGTGGGGCAGATCTTGCATACATGCCCTATATATATACAAAGTGCCACCATGAAGCTGTCACACAGCATGCAGCTTTCACTTCAGCAGTGTCTGAATAGTCCTGACAGCAACTCATGAATGCTCTGCAGACCGAGTTTCCAGCAGCTTGTTGCAATCTTGACCGAGATTGAGGTCGAGTTCCGGCGGGAATGTCACCGGCAGCGCCCTGCAATGGCAGTTGGGGCTGCTCCAACCAGCCCTGCCCCTGCTGGTGGCAGAAAACGAGGATCTGTTGGGCCGGGCGGAATTCCTCTTGCTCATGGCGTCCACAAACCACCTTCCAGATTTGGCAGTGGCATTGACCCAAATGCTGGCAGCTTCTCGACAGCTACAGCCAATCCTATGCTGTATGCTGGTGCCACAGCGCAGTTTGATGTTTCTGCAAGAGCGAATGTTGGGCAGTCAAGGCTTAGTACTTGATGTATCAGCGCTGCCACCATGAGGCTGTCTGAATGGCACAGACAGAAAGCAAGCTGGCCCTGCCAATCAAGGTTTTATACTTGGAGAGCGCCCTGTTGAGCTGCAAAACGCATGGAACCAAAAGCAGCAGCGCATCTCACACTCTCATCGAATGAAGCAATAAGAAGTCCGCAGGTCCGCTGTCTGTGGGTTGGGATTGCACAGCAATGTGTCCCTGGGGGTTGCCGTAGTTTTTCCTGTAGGTTTAATGGTTGCTCAACTGCTTGAGACAGGCTCTGCATCAGCTAAATTGTCAGACCTTCATAGGCCAGTCTTTCTCAGCGTGCGCTCAGACTAGGCATACCACCTTTTGGTAGGCCTATTGCTTCCATCCATTTGATTTGCACTCACAAGCCAGGCAATTTTCACATTTGACAACTGGTGCTGATGGCTATCACCTGGTTTATCATGGCCTGGCCGTCGCAGACTCTATTTATCTGCCTATGCAGTGCACAACTCAAATTTGTGGCTACCATGTTGAGATATACATTCTGTTTTTATGTTAGAGTGAACACCAGGGGCTTGTTTCACACATTTTCAACGAGTCTGTCTAGAAACGCATGACAGGATAGGCTGAGATGAGTGAATTAAATACGGGCAAGGTAAATGCCGTGTGATCCATGATATTCCCAATTTTGCTGGGCATACTTTTTGTCAGCAAAAAGGCTTATCTGTATGTTGAGGGGCCGGAGCTCAAAGTCCAACAATAGTGTGTCAAGGTGCGCATACTTCGCCCTGTAGACCTATCTTACATTTAGTGAGATGTATGTGACTGAAAACGCATTTGGTGCTTCCAGTCGCACAGGCCGCATTCACTGTGCTCAAAAGAACTTCCAACTAACTGCATGCAGTGCAAGTTTGGCTGGAACAGGGCCGCCCATGTTCTCTTGTCGGCCCTATTTTGTATGAAGGGATTGTCTGTTACAACATCAGATTTTGCTGTTGGACATGAGTATCCAGGGCACAAACCAGAAGCTGGCAGATTAAACCACGTAGAGTGTCAATGTGACCACTGTACACCAGTTTGAACTCAGACTGTCCAGAACAAAATCAGCAAGAACACCAATGCACCCCCACAGTGTACTCAAGCACCTGGCAAGGAATGAGTAAGCAAACAGCCCAAATGTCAATTGCCGAAGCCTCATGCAGCACTCCATTCTCAACACATGTTGCAGACTTGTGACTAATCACCTCGACAAGAAACTAGAACCGGGTATGTGGTCTTCCTGACGACACGACTCAGTGCTGGAAGGGGTGTACACCAAGACCTTGGCAAAATGCTTGCTCATGCATGTTGACATGGTTTCCAGACAGCTGCAATGCCGAGCTTACTTGCTTCAAACCAACAACAAACTGCCACCAAAGCTGAGGGATACTAACAGGACTGCAGGGCCATTTGAGGACAGCCCAATTGCTTCATAAACCCATGACTGAAGATGTACAGACAGATCAGCTGCAAAGTCTACCTAGTTCCTTCTGACGATGTGTCCTCATGTTCTTCTTCGTAACTATCCTGCTCAGTCGATGGTGCATAGTGACTGTGTGTGCTGTGCATGTTGTGATGCAAGATGGGCACTGCCTGTTTATGTGGGCCATGTGGATCTGTTGCTGAGTCAACATATTCATCTTCAGTCACACCCTCTGTGGCAGCACTTGCATCATCATCATTGCGAGCATAATCTCTTTGGTGGCCTCTGTATGCCAGTCCTCCATTTTGATGAACATGGTGACTGTTGTGGCCTACACGGCATGCGAAAACACATCAGGCCTTGAATGCAGACCGGGAATCCTTTCAAGTGTCATGTTGACAGAAACACCCATACAAACAGTGAGAGTGAAAATTGTCGCTGAGCAGTTTGGACGGGAAGGCTCTGACAAGCAATGTAGGGCTGCAGGACAATCTTGACCGAACTTAACAGGACCTCACATGAGGGACACAATGACAATGGTAACAATAGTGATAGGAATAACAATAATAATAACAATAATAATAGTAGTTAAAAAACCACATGTTTTAGCAAATGCCAGGGGTATGTAGAACAAGTCTTGTCTCGCCAAGACTGGCTTGTTTCAGGCAGCACGGTAGGGACATGACACACACACAAGCAACTTGAATTGGAAGATACCTTCATAACAGGGATACAATGGACCGTGGCAATCTTGGGACCATTACTCATGGTGCTTAGAGCTGGGAAAAAGCAAAATGAGCGGGAATATGACGCACCTGGAGCAGACGGCCTTGGTCTGCCACCGCCACCGCTGATATCGCTGATCTCTTCCTCCTCTTCTGCCCTGCTGTGCGCTCCCCATGCTTTGCCTACTGGCATGTCCACCTACATACACTACCAGTTGTACGATCCTGTAGACGTGAGAAACAGTCCCTTTCGTCTGCTCGTGCATGATACATGAAGCTGCACGCCATCTGGAGGAAGCTCTATATGTCAGAGTGAGTGCTATCATGTGATGAAAGGGACATATGCTAAGCTGCATATTCCCTGCTGGTGCTTTGTTAACAGATGTACACAGTCTTGTACAGAATATACAGAATCAATGTTGTTGGAGGTTGATGTGACGTGGCCGTGCATGGATGATCAAAAACAAAGTTACAAGTACGCATGCCAAGTTCTAACATTGTTCTGATCAGGCATGCACGGCCATGCCACATCAACCTCCAGCATTGTTGATTCTGGATTTTTATTTGAGGTTTTACTATAATTTATCCACCAAATCCTGATTTGTTTTGGAGATGTAACGAATTAACAATCGAACGAATTAGCGCTATAAGAAAATCAATGTTATACTAATATTAAAGTTAAATTGATTGTGTGCAGCTGACCTGTACAGGGCCCTGCAAGCCCCATGCAGCTTGCACCACAGGCTGCAAGCTCTGCAAGAACTGGCGCCGCTGCTTTGCAGGACAGTAGCCCAGCCAAGCCTCTAAAGAGGCCATCAGTTTGTGTAGCTTGGAAAGGCCCGGCCGCCAGGCTTGTCCCAGCTCTGCCCTGGTGCGCTCATCAGCATACCGCTGGGCCAGGGCCTCCAGCTCAGCGAGCATGGGGGTCGGGCCGGGGCCCAACAGGGCTGCATCCAAGCCTGGCTCTTGCAGTGTCACAACCTGTATGAGCAGTCAGTGTGGGGAGATCATTTTGGGTATGGGTGCAGGTGTGCAGTGAAGCCTCCAAGCTCCTTTGCAAGCATGGGAGTAGGGTTGGCTGTATGTACTCCTGGTGTTGCCATATTACCAGTTGCAATGGACAAAGTTCAAGTTGACTGTGTGCTGAACTTTGCTGTGGTACAGTGGTGTATTAGGGGTCTTGGATTGAATAGCGAGGGGCGATGTGAGCGAGGGGGCACCAAGGAGGGGGG
>JAABUP010006197.1_pt1 | contig 17278 bp, 14 predicted proteins | sample 5559201 | NCBI WGS metagenome assembly JAABUP01 (sample SAMN10711887, study PRJNA513373) | rock metagenome | isolation source: Antarctica rocks | place: Antarctica
TCAAGCACATCCACATGAGATGATGAAGCAACAGCCAAAGTGACCCCTGAGTTCTCAGCATCTGAGGCTAGAGCAGCATCGGGACGGAGCCGAGCTAGCACAGCTGGAGGCCCCGAAAGAACAGGCAAGCCCCCACGGCCATCAAAGAAGGCCTCCAGCAAAGGCTCCTCATCAAGCATAGCCCTTGGCAGCCCCACATCAGCCTCAGATGCAGCAGGCCCCGAGAACGGGACCTGAGCTGGTGTATGCCGCGGCTTCTGCTTGGCCTGTTGCCTGTTGGCCTGTCGCTTCTGCTTCTTGGGTATCTGCTTGCCTGAGGTATCAACTGCCCTTGCATGGCGCTGCTCGTGCTTGTTTTGCAAGCTGCGCGAGACCGAGATGCTGATCTTGAGGCCTTGAAACTGAGTGGACCTGGGCAGCTTGCGCAAAGAAGGATCTGAAGCTGGTGCTGCCACCTTGGCCACTGCCAAATCAGATCTGCCAATATGGTTGGACCAGCAAGACAAGTGTGCTGGAAGATCCCAAACATACTCAGTTTTGACTGCAACGTCTGTGCTGTAGCCTGCTGCCTTGAGGAGAGCTGCCGTAGCGCCTTGACGAGCCCATCTAGGGTCGAGTTGCTTCACAACGACTTCAGCCAGACGAGGAGAGACCTGACTAGCGGTAGCTGAGTGAAGATACCCTGCAGAACGAGACTCTCGATGCCTCGCTGGTCTGTCCCGTCCTCGTATAGGTGCCCAAAGCAAACTGCCACAACAGGTGGACTGTAAGTGAACCTTGGCCGGACTGTAAGCCGGTCACGGTCCGCACAGCCTTCCAACGCCTCGAAGAAAGTGCGGTCCCTGCGCTGACGAAGCCTGGAGTTGCGCTGACGCCGAGACGAAACTTGTCTGAAAGACATGTCTACGACCAACTTTGGCGACATAGAGCAGAAAACGGCAAGGCTGGCATCATCGGGAAGCTGAGCTCAAGACAAAAGAAACAAGACCAAGCTTGCTCATTTCGACGCACGGACGCCAAAGATATGACGTTCGCAGCCGCCCGCCCGTTTTCCAGCCTCCTTCTTGCTATGCCAGTAGGCACCCCCTTACTCCTAGGGGGTGACTAGAACTGCGTGGCAGAGGACCTTGACCTGATTGGGGGCCAGCCAGGCACCCGGCAGCATGGCTTCCAGTCGGGTCTACTGCCCTCCCAGCAAGCCTTGGGCTTGCAGGATGCCTTTAGGTGCCTGCATCCGCAAGCAAGGGAATTCACGCATACAGTTACCAACAATGCATCCTCAGCCAGAATTGACAGATGGCTTGTCAACGACAGCTTGCTTCCAAATGTCAGCGCAGCTTCAGTCACAGATCTCATCCTTTCAGACCATTATGGGGTGGCAGTCACAGTGTCACCTGCCAATGCACCCCCCCCGCGGCCTTGGGCTTTGGTCAATGCCTCCTGCCATCATTTCCCACCCTGCCTTCAAAACCCTCATGACAGCTCAGATTCAGACCTTCCTTCACGCTAATCCAGTGACCACAACTCTCAGCCGAGCAGCGAGGTGGGACCAGCTCAAGGTGCACATTCAAGATGCTGCAAGAGGCTATTGCTTCACCTTCCACGCCCAGCGTGCAGGGCAGCTCAGGGTGCTTAGGGTAAGAGCCAGCAAGGCTCGCGCGGCCTATGTAGCAGCTCCAGGCAGTCAGCATGCCCTGGATGAGTTGCGCCGTACGGCGGCAGCTCTCCTGCAGCATCGCAGCAGGCGTGCGAAGGTGCAGAGCAGGGCATCACACTTGATGAGCTGCAAGCAGCTCTCAAGCTGTCTGCTCGGGGCAAGAAGCCAGATTGCTCAGGCCAGCCAGCCAGCCCAACCTTCGGACACCTCAGATTCGGACGCAATACTGGCGTCATCTCCTTCATCACAGCAAGTTTCACTATCATCATCATCTACCTCACGCCATGGCCACTTGGCGAGACAGCTCGCATTGAAGACTGTCAAGGCCATGATTCACAATGACTGGACGAAGTGCAATGACAAAATCAAGCAGATTTCTGGGGTCTGCTCTAATTGGTTACGGGGAAAGGATCCCAGCATGACTCTGGCTGCTTTCAAGAGCCTTTGGTGCCATAGCGGCATTTTGGCATCTGTCACATCGCCGTCAGGGGACGTGGATGGCTGGTTGGAGCCAGGTTGTCAACCAATCCTTGTACTATGTGACTGATACCCAGACTCTTATCGGTCACGAGACTGTGGGTATGCTTGCGAAACACTTCTTTGACAACGTGTACTAGCTCATTAGCCGTTAGGTTGTGTGCTAGTGCATATTTTGATAAAGTGTGTCTGCAAAGCACAAACCCACGGTCGACAGTAATTTCGACACCTTCCTTAAGGTATGTGTCTATCTTTGCTCTGAACTCGTCGTCAAAGTCGTTTGCTGCATACTGATCAGCACTTAACTAAGATCGAAGTGGTCGCTATGCGGAAGCGAATGATAGCACGGCATATATGGACTTGAAACTGAATACACAACAGCCAGCTTGCAAACGTCATTTGACCGCTGGTCGCCGTTGCTAGGCCGCACAGAAAGCGACGATGGTGTCTGAAAGCTCAAGCTTGTTGTGGTAGTTGTGGTGATTTTTGTAAGCAACGGTTTACGCGTGAGCATAGCTGCTGCCAATGACGTCCTAGCACAGCAACAACGTTTACAGCTTCAGCGGAATCACCTTGTGAGACTTGCTCGTACGTATGCGTCTTGCACGTGTGTGTCTTGCACGTACTATGGACTACCAAATGCCTGTGCATCAAACACGTCGTTCTGCTGCAGGCTCGCGAAGTCACGCGAGACTTGATCAACGTACGTAGTGATTAGCGAACCAGCTCCACCAACCAAGTGTAACAGATAATTAGCCTGTAAGAGTGTATATCCTAGTAAGGGAGCGTCGAGATGACACTAGTGGTTGGTGAAAGGCCTGATATAGCCTGGAGAGTAACGGACAAGTGATGCGTGGCTAAGAGGTGATAATTGATATACAGCAGCAATCAAAAGTCTGCATCCAAGCATGTGCATTGCTGTACATTGCAGCATTTTGTTGCACCCCCAACTGCCATGGTATCATGAGTCAGCTCATCACTGGGAATTACGTGATCAAATTTGAAAGGAATAGCTTTAGAGTCCAGCTGTCAGCGAGGGGTATAGCAACTTGCTTTGCCACGGCGCAGCCGAAGGCGCAGGTAAGCGGAGGTGTGGATTGTCTTTGTCTTTGTCTTTGTCTTTGTCTTTGTCTTTGTCTTTGTCTTTGTCTTTGTCTTTGTCTGCCGTGTAAGTCAAAGTCAAAAAGTCAAACAGCAACCACTCTGGCAAATTTTCTGGCACCTGCAAGTGATTGCACTGAAAACAAGGGCTTGCTGGTTGCACAAGCTTTGCTTCAACTGACAGCAAAGCTGGCTCAACAAGCAAACTCCTTGTCTTCTGTGAAAATGCTCTGGCTAACAGCACACTGCTTTCCAGCACAAACTGGATACTACAAAAGAAAGCTGGTCTGTTTTTAAAAAAATAAATAAAATTTACAGACAGCACTGCCCTCTTGAGGCCTGCTTGCCTATGGCTTTAGCTTGCTGCTGTGCAGCAAACTTGCCCTCTGCTGACAACAGGTTTCCTAGGTCAACGCACAGTCAGGGCCAAAGCTCTGCAGCTAGCGCTACGGACGATGTCTGCCGCACTGGTCCCACCTATACACGCGTTCGATGGTTTACTAGGCCTGCCTGGCCGTACCGCCAGTCAGATTGAGCTGTCATCGCACACGAACTGTTCTGCTAAGCAAGGCCTGGTTTTGGATACAGACTTTTGACGACCACTGTAGAAGGTACTACCAAGAAAGGGGGTAGTGACGGTGTATTGTGACGGTATCCGTCACAGCTAGGATACAAAGGACAAGTTCCGGGGGGAAAAAACGGGAACAAAGGTGTCATTGACCTGACCAGCTCTTGTTGTTCCTTCCTTGTCTTTGGGTTACAGGGGTCCTGACCGGCCTATGATAGCGTGATGTAGCTGGTGGTGATGGCTCGCAAACGTGTTGCTTGCCACGCTTTGGAGATCTTGCGCATAGGAGTGATCGCTTGGACTAGGCCACTGTTCGTGCACATGCCAGGTTCGTCTGGTGTTTCACTCAGCGCTTTGCTGAGCGAGGATGGACATCTGCCCTGTAATACAGAAAAACAGGAAAAAATCCGCTTCCGATTAGGTGTTCTTGGCTTCATGTGCGGCTGCAAAGCGCACGCCTATCTTATGAGCATTCCTTTGCAGCGTCCTGACACGCTTATAATTAGTTCCCTCGTAGGTGCTAAACGGACAAGGGGTCGGGATAGTGCTTGCTTTCCTTTTTCTTTTTTTTTGTTGTTTTCCATAGGGTATTGTCTACCCTCCGTCAGCTGATGAAGTTAACGAACGAACCTGATTTGAGCCCGAACAGCGGCCTAGAAAAACGTGTCCCTAAGCGATCAGTCCATGGCAAGCAATGCCCTTAAGGGGCAAGCAAAATATCTTGGTGCCAAGACGACCAGCCATAATGGCAGGGCCGGCCATGTCATAACACATGTGCCACTCGAGTATCGTAAGAAAAATGGCAATATGACCATATGAGTGCCCACGCAGGGCATGTGCACCTCGGCAACTGGCAGAGCGCTATGGCCGGCTAAATTGCCAAGCCAAGCAATGTCAACCAAGCACGTCGTCTTAGAGCATAGTGGCCCGTGAAAACGTGTCCCTGAGCGATCAGTCCTTGTGGCTTATAGTGGACTTTTCATTCTGTTGAGGTTATGATTGCTCCTGTCTGATGAGTATTCTTCCCTTTCGGAAAAAATGTTGTCCGTCATCTTTGTCACTTTTCAAGGACAAAGGTTGCACACTTGCAACCCCTGGGGCATCAGCTGTTTCGGACTGATAGCTTGATAGCCTTGTGATTGAGCTGTTTCTCGAACGCACATTCAGGTCAATTTCGGTGACTCCGACGGTGTTCGCTTGACATAAGGGTGAACATTTTCCCGGGTAAAACTACCAGCAGCCCTGGTAACTCTAGTGTCCATGGCACTAGAAGTTCAACAACGTTGACGTGTCCAGCTAGGAGAGCAGGGTATCAACCTAGGGGAAATTATTGCTCATCGATGATATCAGCAGAACCAGTCACAAAACCTTTCATTGAAGTCAATGGTAATATTGCAACTTGGAATAAGCAGGAAAGCTCTTGACTAACGCAAAGTCAAAATACATCTGGCAAGCAAGTCAACAGCAGTTTGCAATGATTTTGATATTTTGAGCTGCCCATACAGTCTCCTATACCCAAGGAGGCCTTTTTATTGGCATCATCACTGCCTTCATCTGCAGCAATGCATGCCTACTATCAGTCAGTCTTAGTCAGTGTGCACCCATGCCAAAGCAGGATGATGCTCAGGAGTGATCAGTCAAAGAGCAACTGCAAGGTACGTTATCATGTATCTGCTATCCAGACATGGAAAAGGATGAAGGCTGATCGCAGCCGTATTGCCTCAAGAAGCCATGGACAGTTGTCACAAGCATTCCTCATGCATACATCAAGAGGCCTCGGTCAGAATGAAATCAGAATGTGTGATGCCCATAATTTCTGATCTAGCTGTGGCAATGCACACCTTGGTGTAGGCTTCTATGCCTTCTTGGCCACACTCAACTCCAAATCCGCTTTGTTTGTGGCCACCAAATGGGACGGAAGGGCTCAGCATGAACCAGCAGCTGTTGATCCAGACTGTGCCTACCTTGAGGGCGCGTGACATATAATTTGCAGTGTCCAGGTCATTGGTGAAAACACCAGCTGCCAAGCCGTACACACTGTTGTTGGCACGTTGTACTACCTGCTCAATGACAACATAAGCCTGTGATGTTGAGCTTTCATATGTACGCAAGCAAAAGCTTGGTTCTGTTTGCACAGAGAAAGCGCAGAGCACAGGTTTTTGGCTGGCACAGTTGACTCTACCTTGTAATGTCTGTCAATGTGTGCCACTAATGTAGTGGCAGATGGATACCAGCCACTTGCAACACAAAGCATCTTTGCTTGCACGGGGTACAAGTACATTTGCATGAAATACAGATTGAACTTACTTGCAACAAGTTGATGATTGCTTGTCTCAGGGAATGGTTGATGGCCTTATTCTGTCTTTCTTGTCAGGACATCAGGTTGTACATGGATTGATTGGCAACATTGTTTAGAGCATCGACCACTGCTGGAGTACAGACGATGCATGTGTCTGGGTGACATAACTCTCAAACACCAGAGATGCCAATGCTTGTATGTGTTTGCACTGCGTGGTGTGCAGCTGGTGTGCAGTTTAGTGATGCCAAAATCATCTGCAATAGCAACAAAGAGCACATTGCTAACCTCATCAGTATCCCTCCAGGGCATGCAACATTGCACAGGTCCGAAAATCTCTTCTTGAGCAATGCGCATGTCGTCTCGAACATCTCCAAACAGTGTGGGCTCTATGTAGTACCCGGAGTCCCCTATTTGATGCCCTGCAACATCATCAGGAGTGTTTTCACTGTTGGCTCAATGTGAGGTACATCCCGCTGGAGAATGCATGCTTGTACGATGCGGCTATTGCAATATCAAATCAAAGCTTATGGATGGGACTGTTCTTGCTCTAAAGCAGGGTTTGTTTGAGCAGTCCTTGCACTGCAGACAGTCGTACACCATTTTCTCCTAAAGTTACAGACACTCTCCACTTGTTTGAAAAGCAAAACACACAATTGTATTTCACTCAAGTTTAAGAAAATAGAATTGTCACACACATGCTCTGTGTCATCAAGCTGGTTTGTGCTTTGTGTGGCATGTGTAATTGATACCTCCTGCCAGCAGCTTGGCTCCCTCCTCCTTGCCAGCCTTAATCAGGGCCAACACCTTGTCAAACTGTTCCTTGAAGGCTATAGGGCCTTGCTCTGTGGTAGCTTGGAATGGATCACCTATACTCCTACTCATGTGGCAACTCAGTCACAGGTCTTGCGGTTTGCAAGCAGCACAAGCGTGTCTTCACTTCCCATGTCCACAACTTCACAGGCTGACTGCTCAAGTCTCCATGAAGTGAAGCGCAAAGGAAGTTTGGTTGCTGAGCTCACTCAATGCAGAGTGAGTAGACTACTCCAAGACACGCACATGGCGACCGAGGTCTCTGGCTCCAGTCATGATGCAACCACATCAAGTTCTGCTGTCTGTTTAGGTACACACATCAATGCTTTGAAGCCGTCTGCATGCTCCAATGAACATCACAGCCATGATGATGAGACCAAAATGTACCTGGACTTGGTACGCTTGACAGCCTTGGCCATGAACTCATCGTATATGTCTTCATGGACAAACAAGCGTGAGCCTGCTGTGCAGAACTGACCCGCGCAAACAAAGGCAGCCTGGTGTGCCGTCTCTACTGCCTGTATGCCATGTAAGCTAATCATCCCAGAAGGCACAATGTCAAACATCACTGAACAAGCTACTTGGTACGCTCTCTCACAGGCTTGTCTGCACTACTGTCTCATAGTCTACCGACCTGGCAGATTGCAATTTGCGCCAAGATAACAGCCATTAAGGCTAGCTTAGATGACGACAGGCACGTAACCATTTATATGGTACATGATGTTGTAGAGGGTGAGCAAGTGAGCAGTGGCGAGGCGAACCAACAAGGGCAGCAAATATTGTGTGCAAGGCAAGGTTCTGATGATGATGATGAAGCAACCTACACGGAGCACGCATCAACAATATTTTCTCATCAAGATACAGGTGCATGACATCAGGGGCATTGTTTAGATCAGACAGCACCACTGATGCTGTGCAAAAGGCAAAATCAAATGGACCTCAATGACCACCTTGTTCTTTTCTGTGCTGGTCGTGTTGCACAAATCAAGTCATGGTGTCTAGATGCCAAGTAAAGAATGATGTAGATGGCCATTGCTACGTATGTGCCACAGTCAGCCAGGCAGATGATGACAGCAAGTGCTGACCTCGTCGATGTTGGCATCTGCGCACACAATCAGAGAGCACTTGCCACCACACTCCAAGGTCACATGCTTCATGTTGGATGCTGCATCTGTCAAAATCTGCTTGCCCACCACTGTGCTCCCTGTAAAGGCCACCTGCATGCATGGCAAAAATGCACGAATGGGGCGCACCTTGACATGCCAAGCTGGGCAAAATAGCCATCTTTACAGCTGCGGCAGTAAGCGACAGATTCTGAAGCAAAGCACATTTTTGTTTGCACGTGCTCTTGCCTTTGAGAATTAACATCCACCTTGCTTCATGCATTTGCTAATCAGATTGTAGAGTACCACAGTGCCGCAAGGCAGGGTGGCGCCAGCCGAACCACAGGATCTGCACCCAGGACTTTCCAGGCATGCCGCACTAGCAGAGCATTGTGATGCATGAATCTGAGTAGTTACTCCCAGTTTGGCAGCTGCCTAGAAAGCAGATCAACTAGAGCCAAACAACAGATATGCAACACATGCTTGTGTTAGGCAGCGCATCACCATCATGTCACATATGTTGTTGGTCATAATGAAGCTTGTTCAAGAATAAGCTGAGGGCTGTCATCAGGTGCAAAGCAGGTGAGTGAGAGCACCTTATCCACAAGAGGGTGCTTCACCAGAGCTGCACCAACGGTGCCCCCCAAGCCAGTGACCACATTGAAGACACCGGGTGGGAAGCCTGCCTCCAAGAACAACTGCGCTAGTCTCAACGTGGTCAACATGGACTGCTCAGCGGGCTGCAGCCATAAAAAGTTTGTTAGCACCCTTTCAGCAGTGCTACCATTTGGTGCCTGACTTGGTGCATGCAAGATGCACAGTTAAAAATCGCCGCAACTACAGCATGTATCAGCGACGGCATTGACAAATATACGCCATCGATCACAGACAGGCAGTGTTGAGCAGGGCGGGCTGATGCTGTGTCTGCTGCTTTTCAGTCAATTTTCAAGCATGCCAACCGGGCAAAATTATGTGTATCAAATCACAGCGTGCCATAGTGTAGCTGCAACCAATCATTCTGACTGCATGGCTCAGATTTACTAATAACTGAGCAGACATAGGTCTTTACCTTGGCTACTACAGTGTTTCCAGCTGCCAGGGCTGGAGCCAGTTTCATGCCCAGTAAGCCTAAAGGGAAGTTCCAAGGCACAATGAGGGCACACACTCCCAGCGGTTCCCTCAAGGTGTAGGCAAACAAAGGCATGACATGCTTGAGAGTCTGCCCACTCAGCTTGTCTGCCCACCTGCGACAACGCACACATGATTCTCGGAGCTAAAGAACACAGAATGCATGCAGCTTCTGGTCTGACGAGTCGACATGCAGACCTCGTGCATACGTCAACACTGGCGTATAGTTCAGTAAAGTACCAGGTATCTTGCATTGTAGCGTGCTCCAGACAAAGTCCTGAAGTTAACAGCAGGGATTGGAAGTACGCAGTGAGTGCACACTAGCAGCATGCATAGCAGAGCTGCTGACTGATGTGGTACCCGTTGCATACCCTGCATAGTATCGCATGAAGCTGACAAAGCCAGGAATGTCCATCATTTTTGCTTCCATCAGAGGTTTCCCAACATCCTGTCAGACAAGCACTGGTTGTGAAATGCGCACTGTCTTGGCAAGAAAGTTGTATTGACACTTGGCTTAAATTTGCTGACCAGGGTTTCAAGTAACGCCAACTCTTCTGCATTCTCTTCCACCAAGTCAGCAAGCCTGTACAGCATTCTGCCACGTTCCTGCACAGCAAGCGTGGTCAGCATGGCAGTGACAGAATGATGCATGATAGCTAAGCTTGGTCTGACCAACAACACCTGGGCGGCTGTCTTGGGCCAGGGTCCTTCATTGAAGGCTTCAGATGCAGCATGCACAGCTCTGTCCACATCTTCAATACTCCCTTGCTCTATCTCCAGTATGGTCTCCCCAGTGCGTGGGTCCACGACCGGAAGCTTGCTGCCGCTCTTCCCATCAACGAAGTGATTGTTGATAAACAGCTGCAGATATGCATTGCACACATGTCTGAATGCAAAGCGGACTCCCAACACCAAAGTAACTCGTCAATCACCTGTTTCGGCAGAGCCTGCGCTGCAGCGCGCGCTGCAGCATACTTGTCTTTTGCGTCCTGATCTGCACACGGTACACGACACCGGTCGGCCATACGTGCAACCCAACAAGCAGGCTCACATAGCACCGTGATTCCGCCGAAACAATCGTGTCTCAAGCGAGCGGAAGCAGCACGAGCTGGCACTGTACGACCAGAGCCTGATCACCTGTTGCCTGGGTCAACATAACACCTTATCCGGTTCCCAGCGTTGGCAGAATGATTGTCTTTCACTCCACGCACAGTTTCTACAGTGCGGCGACGTCTGGACGCATCGTACAGCGCTGGTTGCACATAAGCGAGCATGCAGCATCTGCAGTAGAAGCTATGCAAATCGAGCATGTGAGCTCGACTTGTTCGTGATGGTTTCCTAAGCTTTGACCACGTCATTCCTTTTAGGGGGACCTGCAACTCCCGCCTTGCACACTTTACTGCTTTCCTGTAATTTCTCTGACAGGAGACCGTACTGTATAGTTTCAAGAAGACACATGCCAAGGGACGCTGTTCACAGCTTGCCAAAACTGTCCTTGACAAATTTGTTTATGTCATGATTAATGTGACAGATGTTGCTGAGCGCACTGAAGCTTGCCGGAGACCCAACTTGTTGCTGACAGCTTGTGCCGGAGACAGCCATTGAGGTTTGTGCTGATTCGGGACACACACATCAATCAGTCAAACAATTTACACCTCATATCGTCAGGACTCATCAGGGGAGACAACAAACAATAACTGAGACTCCCTCAGTGCTGATTCACTCTGCTGATATAGGTGTAACCACTGACACAACCTCCAAGCTCTACATGCGTTGTGCTGATGCTTGTGGCTGTCAGAACTGTCAACCTTGACCTAACAGTCAGGAATAGACGCTACACACATTTTTCAGCAGCTTTTAAGTCAGCGGTGCCATGACTGTATAGCCTTCGATCAAGGCTAGATGCGCATGCATGCATGCATTAATGCAAATATTTCAATGCATTTCCACGCATCGCGCAGCCTAACAGAACCTTGCATGACTGCACACTGTATTGCAATATCTCCATGGTCCAGGCATGTCACCGGGCTCTGCAGATCAGTGTATCTTTGGAAACGTGTATGTGAGATCCGATCTATCAAAGAAACAACAAATGGGTCTAACATGCACTAAATGTGCAAGCAGCATCAGTGGCGACCCATGTGGACTGGTCGATGAGTCAATAGGCTCAATATAGGTCAAACCTCAGCGCAACAAAGCTGAGGATGAAGCACAGCGGTTTCTAGCTCTCTAAACAGGCCAAAGGTCTCGTGCTGTGGCGCAGGATGCAAGACGTGCGCTTGCGCGTAAACCTCGAAACCGTGTGACTGCTGCCCGGCCCCTGTCGGAGCACAGCAAATTTTGATCCGATCAATCCATACACTGTGCAAGTGTGACCTAACCGGACCCCCTCTCCTGTCGCATTGGTGAATTGCTGGCTCGCCTCTGTCTCAAAGCAGTGACAGATGGTCGTCGGATGTGGCGTCCGCGCCCAACACTTTGTGTATTTCTTGATGCTCTTAAGTATGCTGCTATCGTTTGCATCTTCTGCAAGGTTGACAGAGGGCCTATGCAGCACTGTAGGACCCAAAACTGACTGCGGTAAGGGTTGAACGGGTTGCAGGCCGGCCACATACCTGTTGCAGGTTTTATTATGCTGTAGATGGCATGCAGGGTTTATTGGGAATGATGAGGCAGGATGCACAGATAAGGGTTGTTGCTGGTCACCGTTGCAGGCAGGTATTGCTGCTCATCAGAACGAAGCGTGGTGTTTCTACCGAAATGCAGACATAAGCGAATATGAACTTGTTACAACAAAGGACACTGGTAAGCCTGCTGGACATGTGTACCTACCTTGTGTCTCAGTGCAAATGACACAGTACCACCTGCCACTTTGAAGCTGCTTGTTTTGCACACAATGCAAATGCTCACATGACACTCATTGTGGCTGCATGATAGATCACAATTCAAAAGCATCCAGTTTAGTTACAAGAGGACACATCTTTGCCTGGGCAAACTCATTACAAGCGGAGTGTTGTTGCAGACATGGGGTGGGAGGGGTTGCTGCGAAACCTGACCAGTACACAATCAGAGCTGGGACCAGACATCACCAGCCTTACTGTCACAGCAGACACAAGCCAGTCTGACATTCTGCACATTACCATCACCGACCTGCATGATGAGCGGTGGCATGTGCCACCCTCCCTGTTCCCAGGATCAAGCATTGGTGCGCATCTGCCACATCAGCCCATAGGCAAAGTATGTGCCTGCCAGGTCTGTTGATATCAGCAGTGGGCAGACCAGGCTGCAGCATTGCAAAACACTATGCAGCATCATGATGCTGGAATATATGCTGCTGACTCTCCTGTGCATGAGAGCCATATACGCACCTCTGCTGCAAGCCCCTCTGCTGCAAGCCCCTCTGCTGCAACCCCCTCTGCTGACTGTTTGTGTTGATGTGCAGCTGCAGGCTACGTTTCACAGCAGAAACCTCAAGCTGCTGCATACGACCTCTCCTATGCTTCCACGCCTTTCAGCTTTGCTGTGACCAGGGCGGGTGTTGAGAATGACACTGCCATTTTCAGTACAACTGGCCAGAGCCTTGTCTTCAAGGTCTGCTGCCATGCTTTGTTTGCTGTCTATAACCTTGTTTCTTTCTTTGGTTTATTCTCAGCGCCACATGCTGTATCGATTTGGGCCAGCTGTCAAAAGCATCATGCACCTTCCCTTGTGGCAATATGGCATTCCTTGCCTGGAAGTCTGCATTTGTGTCATGCAGAACCTTGTGCCATGCAGCCCTTAGATTGCGGTTTCTATAGTAACTGTGTCTCCAGGAGCAATACATAGAGCTGAACAGTGCCATTGAGGCCAACAGCTCCTTGTTTGGCTTGGAGGAGCGCACTGCCAGCAAGGGCCTGAGGCTGCAGCGAGCAGGCCGCCCCCTGGCCATGTGGAATCATGACACCCTCTCTGCCAATGCCGACACCAACCTGTATGGCAGCCACCCCTTTGTTCTGGAGGTGCGCCCAGGTACTGTGTTCATGTCATGCTCCTCGCATCACCATCACTTCAGCGTCATCTCTCGTGTTACATTTTTCTGCAGCCTGCCAGTCCTTTGTTGTGAATGCGCACAGCCTCATTGTGGTCACGTGAACTGTTAAATTTAGGCTCAATGTGAAGTGCCAGCAGCAAGACCTGAGCTTCTGCTTACGCCTGCAAGTAGTAGCCCGCTGGTCACCACCCTGCTGAAAGTCATGCATGCATCACCTGGTGGGCCCGACACCGCAGTATGTACTCACTGTTGCTTCTTCGTTTATCCCTCAGTAGGAAGGCAGCACTTGCAGTGCATGCAAGACCACATCCGGCATGCTTGGACAGCCATCATTCCTGTGCAACAGGTCATCTTGACAACCACAAGTTTGGTTCTGCAGAATGTGTATGAATTGCAGCAGCCTGCAACAATCTGCATGCACCGTGTGATTGTGTTACGTGTGCTGCAGATGGTAGCAGTCATGGTATACTATTGCTGAACAGCAATGCCATGGAGGTGGTCCTGACTGAGGACACGCTGAGCTGGCGCATGACAGGCGGGATTATTGATGTGTACATGCTGATGGGCCCCAGCCCTTCCCAGGTGCTGCAGCAGCTGACTGCCATCATTGGCCGCCCCGCCCTGCCCCCCCTGTGGAGCCTGGGCTTCCATCAATGCAAGTGAGTGCTGCTGCCATGCACAGTCATAGTAGCCCTCGTAGTCATGGTAGTCACAGTATTAAGGTCCATACCATAGGCCTGGCTGAATCTTGCGGTCATATGACATCTTGCTGTCCGAACATACAAGATTTGTGGCAACCCTAACAGCACAGCTTTTGTTAGTGCTGAGGCAAGCGCTGTCTGGTCACACAAAGCTGTTTTGCATTGTAATCATGCGTGCGAGTGTTTTTGTTCGTGCTTCACAGTCAAACCAGAGGCATCACAACTGCAGATGATGTGAGATACTTCAATATTTCATCCCCTGCTTGCATCAGCAGGTACAGGGTGATTTGTGCCTGCAAACAATGTATTATTATCACAGCTCCATATCCTGTGGGAGGATTGTCTCTGGTGCTGAAGCAAGGTGTGAGGTGCAGGTGGGGTTACAAGCATGTGGAGGAGCTGGCTGATGTGGTGGCAAAGTACAGGGCTGCTGACATCCCCCTGGAAGTCATGTGGACCGACATCGACTACATGGATGGCTACCGGGACTTCAGCCTGGACCCCAACAACTTCTCCAAGGACAAGATGCAGGCAAGCCCAACACACCTGACATTTGTGTTGCTGCTTTTGCTTGTGCTGTCTAGAGGGGGTGCATGCAAAAATGTCTTGTGCTCGTGCAGCACATTGATAAGCCCATGTTGCCAGGCTTGCAGTTGAGACCAACAACATGATCTGGCCATCTGCACAGCCAGCATCATCTTGTGCAGGACGTCATTGTTTGGCTGCACGTCACAAGCAGGACTGGGTTGCTGCAAGGCAAAACCTATGTCAGCCCTTCTTGACGCTGCAGCGGCTGCAACACATGGAGAGTTTGTGCAGGCCTTTGTGAAGCAGCTGCACAGCAGCAAGCAGTACTGGGTGCCCATTGTGGACCCTGGCATCAAGGTGGACCCCGGCTACCCGGCCTACGATGAAGGCCTGGCAGCCAAAGCCTTCATCAATGACTTCACTGGCAAACCGTACTTGGGCCAGGTAGGGTTGCCCTGCCTGCTTCCCCTCCTCATCTCCTCTCAAGTGTGCATAGTTGCATGCCTGTGCTTCAAAGTTGCGCTGGGCTGGTGCTTAAGTTGCTGACAATGATGCTAGACGCATCTCTTTGTTGACCATGTGCATTTGGCAGCTCTTAGTGCATGTTGCCTTTTGCGAAACTGGTCATTACGTTGTTCACAAAAGGGTCTTGAGGCTGCCTGAGCATGAAAGCCTTAATCAACATTGCAGGAACAGCAGACAACTGCATGCTGCATTGCTGTTGCAGTGCACTGTCGTACGCAGTGACAGATCACACATCAAGTGGTTCTGCCTCTTCAAGATCAGCCTGATGTGTATTGTGTTCACAGGTGTGGCCAGGAGCAACGCATTTTCCAGATTTCTTGAGCAAGAGTGGTGTGAAGTATTGGGCTGACCAGCTGCAAGCCTTCCATCAGCTGGCTGCCTTCGATGGCCTCTGGATAGACATGAACGAAGCTTCCAACTTCTGCACTGGAGATGTGTGTCACATGCCATCACAAGGTATGCCCCTCAGCCAATTTCAATGCGTCTATGTACAGTTAATACACCATTCACAATGTCAATTGACGCTACTTTCGTATGTCACCAGGTTTGAGGGTTTCCTGTTATCTGTTTGTGTCAAATTGACCTTTAAACTGTGTATATATATCGTTCTTGAGTCATCCTGACAGACCGGCGCATATCCTGCAAAATTGGGCTTTGACTGCATATGTTGCAAAATGTCAAATGTCAATCTGGCATGCAGGTGCAACTCCAAATGCATCTGCCTGGCTGACAACAACATCCTATGCCGGCTCCAGCAATGACTGTCAGTTGACATGTGACACTCCAGAGGACTTGGCCAAGTTGACACCACAGCAGCAGCTGTACCGTGACCCTCCATACCGCATCAACAATGCCAATGGGCAGCTGCTGGGCCACAACACCATAGGCACAACTGCTACCCATGCAGATGGCAGCCTGGAATACAATGCTCACAACTTGTATGGCCTGTCAGAGGCTGTAGCGACACACTCCGCCTTGGAGAAGATCACTGGCAAGAGGCCATTTATACTCACTAGGTAAGGCCTGCTTGGGCAGCCCATAGATGCATAACTGTGCCTTTCTACAGACCAAACGACAGTGCAGACAGTGCTCTCTGTGGACCCAAGCACTGCAAGTTTCAGAGGCTTACTTGACACTTCACCAGGATGCTGGCAGCACACATTTCTGAATCATTACATGAAACTCATATACTGAGTAAGCTTTGTCATGGCTTGCACAGTCACCAACAGATTGTGACATGTGACAAGAAGGAGCTTTCGGTGCTCAGCCCCGCACACCCAAATTACGTTCTGCACTCAAGTCTGCTGCACTCAGACTCTCTACATGCATTCAGTCACAGTACTTGCTATATCTGCACACTGATGCACAAGGTGCAGTAGGGCCCACCTCACCTGGCTCTGGTCTCGTTCACATATCATGCACAAGCTGATTTGGTGCATGAGGGTGCAGGTCCAGCTTCCTGGGGACCGGTGCGGTGTCAGCCCACTGGACCGGGGACAACGCTGCTACCTGGGCTGACCTGCGCTGGAGTATCACCACCACTCTTGGCATGGGCCTAGTTGGCATCCCCTTTGTAGGTCAGCCCCTTCCCATGGTGCCCTCCAACCTCACATCATGCATTCGCTTACTGCTCTTCAGCTTTACAGACCACTTTCTGGCTTGCAGGTTTCTCCCCCTCTTTTCCCCCTCAAGGGGAAAGGCTTGCAAGCTGTTCTTTGTATTGCTTCCTGCAGCTTGAAGGCTGGGGACCTGATGCTGAAGCTGTGCTGCAGGCTCACCATTGCATTTGCTGCAGCCCTGTGATTCAGCCTCAAAACCTTGCTCACTCAAACAATACATTGAACAGAATGCGCATGAACAGTTACATCACAATCGCGCTGTAGGCGCAACATCTCATTGCAGGTGTCGCAGAGTCAACATTGCTCCATGCCTAGCTTCTCGAAATGGCGCAATGCATGGCTAGCAGAGCGTTACCCATGGTTTGTGCCATTCTCGGAAGCTAGGCATGGGGCACCTGTTTTCTGCGGCACCAGCAGTTAGTAATTGAGCAAAGGTCTGTCAATAGATACTATCGGAAGTATCAACAAATTGTCTGCATCATGAGGGAACTGTGCAGCACAATGGGCCCGGATGCAGCGAGGGTGCACATGCATGTATGACTCGCAGGGGCAGACATTTGTGGCTTTCTTGGAAACACAACAGAGGAGCTGTGTGGGCGGTGGATCAGTGCCGGGGCCTTCTACCCCTTTGCCCGGGACCACAACACCCTGGGAGCAGCACCCCAGGTCACACACACTCACTCATATTGCCAACTTCATGCTCACTGCTTTTGCACGTTTGTGGGTGTTGTC
>JAABUP010006198.1_pt1 | contig 17273 bp, 5 predicted proteins | sample 5559201 | NCBI WGS metagenome assembly JAABUP01 (sample SAMN10711887, study PRJNA513373) | rock metagenome | isolation source: Antarctica rocks | place: Antarctica
ATTTATACTAGCTAGTGTATTTTCCTATTCTAGGAAGGTAGACGAGGGGATAAGAGGGTTTCTCCGTTCGAAGGTCCGTAAAAGGAAAAGTAATCTATATAAGGAACTATAATAGAGAGATCTCGTTAAGTCTAGTGTTAAGATAGGCTTAATATAGGTAGTCATCGTAGCTCTATTAAGCTAAATTATATAACTTTCGTGCGACGTTTAATCCTACGTATCTAAATATAACTATCCTAACTAAATTATTAAACTATTTAAACTAGGAATGCGTATAACTTAGGAGCTTTCCGAGTGTCTCCTATATATTAAAGCTAATATAAGGCGAAATGAAATTAGAGAGATAGATAACTAAATTAATATCTAGGTTCTAAACGACTTAAGTATAAGCCTATTAAATCTCTATTATTCTATATACTTAGTTAATAAACCCTACCTATCCTATATCCTCCCTAGACTCTACCGGCTATAGCGTTATCAAACGCTTTAATAATAGAGTTATATAAGTTTCCGGACTAAGAAGGAGTAGGATAAGCTACGTTTTAATAGCTATTAGAATAACGTTACCGCTTATAGCGGGAGAAGGTTTAAATACGGTAATCGAAGGAGGTCTTTATAGCGCTAGTATAAATAAGGACTAGATTAATAAGGCTAATAGTTTAGCCGAGGGACCTTTACCTTATTAATTTAGGCCTAAATATTAGGTCCCTAGTTCTATATTTACGGACCCGCTCTTTAGGCTTAAATTATCGACCTCTATCTTAGCTAAATATAAAATATTAGCAATCGTCTAACTACCGTAGTAACCCTAATTTAACGCTACCGTAACTAGTTTTATAAACTTATAGGTCCTTATACGTTCCCTATATCCTAAAGTTCGAGCGAAGGAAACTACTCTAGCCACGTAGTCTATTATATCTATAACGACCCGAGAATACTCTTTCTAGAACTTACCGAGTATATAATAGTAGCTAAATTTAGGCGGAAGTAAGTAATAGGTTAACGAAGGACTAATTAAATTAGCCTATAGGACCTAGTTTACTAGCGATTCGCGCGGTAGGTAGTATATCGATATACACTCTTAGTAATTTCTAGCCTATGTCCTATACTTATCGGAAATATAATGCCCTTTACTATCGGTGTCGAGATACGTGAGAATACGCCCAATTAGTAATAGTGTCGTACCGGGAACTTTATAGATGGCTTCTATACTAAAGATTACTAGTCTAGTAGTTTCTAAGGAATCCCGCGCCTTCTGCCCTATCCGATATACTATCTACTCTAAGTTTAGGCTAGTAGATAAGAAGATAGACTCGTATAAATATTAAACCTTATTAAGATATTTCCCTACTTCTTCCGTAAACCGATCTAAACTAAACGAGAGCTAGTGGCGGGTATTCGATCCTAACTCTTCTTCTATCTCCTTATCCCGAGATATATCGGCACGAAAAGTCGGTAGGCCTTATAAGTCGCTAGAGTTACTCGTTAGGGTAATATAAGCGCGGTAGATATATAGGTAATTTCGATCGATTACTCGTCCCTTATCTATCGAAGAAAGGACTGCTCGCGTTAATACCTTATAATTAATATAATCTATCGAGTATCTTATATTTCTCCTATTTAAGCTTTAGTTAATTAGATACCTTCGAAACCGTAATCTATTTATAGTAATTAGATGTGCTTATAGCTATCGGTTCTCTTAATAAGCTCGTATAATACCTACCGAGTTAATATAAAGCCTTAACTCTCTTTATCGGCTTACGAAGTAGCTCCTCCTCTATAAAGTCGATCTTTACCGACGGTCCCTTAACCTTCTTTATACGATTACGATATTCCGTGTTATATAGATATCCGCTAGTCGCGTTACCGAACTGTCGCGTAGCCCTCTTAATCCTATTAGTTATCTCTTCCTTCCGGCACTTCTCTAATGCCTTCCTACGTCCGGGGGCATTGTCTATCGTGCCGTATCCGATATCTTAATACACCGCTTCTCGCGTGGACCCTTTATCCTCCTAAAGGACCGTTAACTACACCGTTACCGCTATTCCTACGCTCCACTTCCCTACGCTAGTCTCGGTCGCATAGTCTAAATCCGTTTTTATAACCTTCGAGTTCCACCGGTTCCATCCGAAGATCGTATTAAGTAACGTTAATACTTTATGTCCTTCTAGGTACGGTAGTAGCTTCCCGCCTTCACCTCTACGATACGATATTACGTTAGGTGCTAAGTACTAAGTTAGTTATTCTCTAACCGATACTATTTCGTACGCATTTAGCGTATCTATCGTCCCTCGTAACTCTATTTGTCGTCCGGTCGCTATACTCCCTTTGTCTAAGTAATCCGTACCCTCTACTTCTATTGCGGAAGGTGTTAATGTGAGTAATACGCGTTACTCCTAAATGCAGTATCGATTTCAAAATGTTAATGTTTCTAGGACCATGTCCTATATAGCGTATATGTTTTTCCTGCGAAAAAGACGGGAAAGCATTCCCTATTATTAAGTGTCCCTGATGTGCCACTAAACGTTATAGCTAGAACCACTTGCCCTATAAGTGGAATTACTGGCCTAAACTTATTTAGTCCCTTGGCGTTCCAGCAGCTAGGCCTTTAGTCTCCATTTCTAATGGTTCCACCTGTATCACTGCGTTCCACACTCCCTGGAACGTGAACTTCTTCCCGATTCCAGTCGGCCTATTAGGGGGGACATGGAGGATGATGAATCATCTGAAAGCCCGCTTTCCTCCAGTTATATCGCTGTGAAGTCGACCTGCGTTCCACGTTCCAGCGTTCCAGAGGCCGCCTTTGGACGCGTACGATAGATTGTTTCTACAGGAGAGTCTCCTGGACATTTTGCTTGATTCGGTTTCGGTGGAGGAGGCGGTAAGAAACACGAGGATCATCACCGATTACATACGGACCCTACATCTCACAGCACAGCGGGCGAAGCAGTTGGAGATTTCGGAGCGGCTAGAGAGCGCGACAAGGATGGCGGAGAGGATTTTGGAGCCGTCGGAACAGCAGGAAGCGGTGGTGGCGAGGATCAGTGGAGTACACGCGGCGGTGGCGAGGATGGAGATGGTAGTGATGGTTGCATCGGCGAAAAGTGCCGAAATGACGGTGCGGTACGATCGGGCAGCAGCGGTGTGGCGCAGTGGACGCGATGGGAGACGAGGCGTTGAAAGCAGAAGGCCGCTGTTTGGTGAAGTCAGCGTACGGGCACAGCTGGTGGCGGACGAGAGTGAAGAGTCGGAGGGATTGGAGAGTGGAAACGACTATGAGTGTAGATTTTAGGAGTCGAAAATTGGACGCTGTTGAGCCTCGCAGAGGAGAGGATGTATATGACGCGTGAGCAAAGGGGCCCCCATTTATGGGGAATATGAGCGTAGCGATGTGGAGATAGGAAAGGTAGATGAGTCGGCACTAAATGACGATTGACAATTGTAGTACAACGCCGTAGGGTAGATATGAATTGACAAATGAATTGGTAATGGCAGTTGCACCCCGTAGGGAGAGTAGAGATATGACGCGTAAGCAAGGGGGCCCCATTTATGGGGTGTGTTAAGGAGTGTAACGACGATGGTAGAGCTCCGAAGGAGCGGAGAGCGGTCAGCGGCGTAGGAGCTCCGAAGGAGTAACGGTAGAGCGGAAGCGGAGAGCGTAAGCGGCGATAAGGAGTATAACGACGATATAGAGCCGAAGGCGGAGAGCGTAGCGGCGATAAGGAGTATAGCGACGATATAAGTAAACGTAGTAAGGGAGAGCGTAGCGGGTAAGGGAGGGACGAGCGAATATAGGCGTTCTAGGAGAAAAGGTACTAGCCTTTTCTATATAATTCCCCTAGAATGCTAGTACGCTAGTACGTAGTATATATTAATAGTAGTATAGAGAGCGTATATTATATACCTCGATACTCCTAATTACTTATTAGAACGGAAGTATCTTATTATATTCCACCGGTCTAGTACGCCGCTAAGGGGTAGCTAGATATAGATAGCGATAGGCTAGTAGAATTCGTTATCGGATATAATAAAGTATATCTAGTTATAAAACTATATCTAGCGCTAACGTTTAGTATCCCTTAATATAAGGATATATTAAGTAGGGGGCCCCCTACCGTTTTAATCTATTAAACTTATAACGTTAATAAACTAAATTTAGTACTATACTAAAAGTATATCTAAAAAAGCGAGGTAGGACGAAATAATATCCGAGGAAGAAGAATATTAGCCGCGCCTTAAAGAAAGGGGGAAAAGGCGCGACGATAAAGCTAAAGGTAATAGTAGCTAAAGAAATAGCTAATATACTTAGGAGTAGAGTATAGAATAAGCGTAGGAAGTTAACGATAGAGATAAGCGTAGATAAGTACTCGATTTTCGTTAATTAGAAATAGGCGAACGATAATAGTATTCGAATTCCGGTTACTACCGCTATTCCGACGTAGGTAGGTATTAGCGGCGGGTCGGATATTCGACGAAGAAGGGCTAATAAGGTTATATTAGTCGGCGTTAACGTACGCGCGTCTTTTTCGGTCGCTAAAGAGTTACGCGTTATAATCTTAGCTTATAAACTATATAAGACAGTCTAGCGGGCCTTAAGTTCCGTAGATTTAGTTACGGAACTTATTTTCCCCTTTCTTTAAGACGCGGCTAATATTCTTCTTCCTCGGATACTATTTCGTCCTACCTCGCTTTTTTAGATATACTTTTAGTATAGTACTAAATTTAGTTTACTAACGTTATAAGTTTAATAGATTAAAACGGTAGGGGGCCCCCTACTTAATATATCCTTATACTAAGGGATACTAAACGTTAGCGCTAGATATAGTTTCGTAACTAGATATACTTTATTATATCCGATAATATATTCTACTAGCCTATCGCTATCTATATCTAGCTACCCCTTAGCGGCGTACTAGACCGGTAGAACGTAATAAGATACTTCCGTTCTAATAAGTAATTAGGAGTATCGAGGTATATAATATATACTCTCTATACTACTATTAATATATACTACGTACTAGCGTACTAGCGTTTTAGGGGAATTATATAAAAAAGGCTAGCACCTTTTCTCCTAGAACGCCTATATTCGCTCGTCCCTTTCTTACCCGCTACGCTCTCCTTTACTACGTTTACTTATATCGTCGCTATACTCCTTATCGCCGCTACGCTCTCCGCCTTCGGCTCTATATCGTCGTTATACTCCTTATCGCCGCTTACGCTCTCCGCTTCCGCTCTACCGTTACTCCTTCGGAGCTCCTACGCCGCTATACTCTCTACTTACGCTCTATATCGCTACGCTTATATTCCCTATAAATGGGGTCCCCTTTACTTACGCATTATATATATACTCTCCCTACGGGGTTATACTATAATTAAATACTCTCCCTACGGGGTTATACTACAATTGAATCTACTCTACCTACGGCCTCCAACTATAGTTCTAACAAGTACACTATCTTACTCGAGCTTGTTATATAATTGTCGATTATTTTAACCTTAATGCACCCTTAATATACTAGCTACTACTCTCTACCGTTCGATTACGTTAATATTACTTCAGCCGCCTCCTTCAGCTAGTCGTTCTCGTTATTATCCCTATATTCCTCGCTATCCTCCTCCGCCGCTACTCTATAGCTTCCCGCCACCGTCGCGCTCTCTTACGCTATTATATACCGCTCCCGCTTATTCATCGGTTTCCACCTTAGCTCCTCCTCTACGAACTCGATCCTTTCCGCCGGGCCCTTCACCTTCCTTACCCGCTCTAGGTATTCTTTATTATATAGATAACTACTAGTCGTATTACCGAACTACCGCCCTACTCTCTTTAACCCGTCCGTTACCGCCTCCTTCCGGCACTTCTCTATCGCCTTCCTACGGCTCGGTCTATTATCTATAGTCCCGTATCCGGTATCTTTATACTATACTTCCCGTGCTTTACCGCCCTCCTTTACTAGCGCCGTCGACCTTACCGTCGCCGGCACCCTAACGTTCCACTTCCCGCCGTTACTAACGTCGATATAATCCGTCTCGAAGCTCACTACCTTCGAGTTCTATCTATCCCACCTAAAGATAGTGTTTAGTATACTAATTACTTTATAACCTTCTATATACGCTAGTATCCTACCGCCTTCGCCCTTACGGTATAATATATATTCCGGTGCTAAGTACTAGTTCAGTTAGTTTCTAACCGTAGTAACCCTCTCCTCGTCTCCTCTCGCCGATAGCTACGGTACGACGTTCGTCCCTAAGCGTATTAGCTATATCTCACGCTACGGCCGTACTATAAATACCTACTAGACACGCTACTGCGCGTCGTCCACGTGTTCTTTATTCTTCGCCTATGCTACGAGTCGATAATAATGCGCTTTACTTAGTGTCTAATACTAACGGCTACGGTGCGGTGCAGTAGTGCGTCCGAAGGGAAATGTCCGGGTGCGGGGCCTCCTCTTTAAGGTGGTCTCGATCCTTACGGTCCGACCCACTTCGTACGGCTAAACCCTATTTAATTAAATTAGCCGCTAATATCCTATTAGCTCTTAGCGCGGCGGGCCGGTAGGTATATTACCCTAGGTCTAATCGTAGGCTAGACCCTTATAATAGCCTTTTTGAATATTACCTCGGCTTTACTAGTCTAGGACTAGTAGGAAGTTTCTAAGGGAAATGCCGGCGCTAATAAACCTATACTCTTTATTATACCTAAGTACTAAATTTCGCGTTACTTCGCAATATATAAGAGCTTCTATCTAACGCTCTAATCGTTAAAACTAATAACAAGGGGCTTCGAGGTGTCCGAACTCGAGAGAGTGTGTATATAAGAACTACGGAGAAGTCCCGTAAGATCTCCCTCGAAACCTACTATTATTTAAAGCGTCAGCTTCTTCTTTCCCCCTAACTTAGCCTTAAGTTCTACCTCTCGCCCACCTCGAGTCCGAACGAAATTATGCCCAAACACCTCCTCTAATACTCGTCGGTACTTCGAGTTTTACGTGCTTAAAGGCGTAACCCGTTATTACTAACCGGTCACCTATCGGCTCCGGTAGGTATCTAGAAATAGCGTTAACGCCGCGGTAGTATAGCTTATATATATAGCCGTGCACAGGCTTTAGGAGATTAGATATATTAACGAGAACTTTACTACGGGAACGAGTTTCGGTAGAGACCTATAGTAGGTAGTAGTAACGGCTACGAGCTACGTAGGCGGATACTAGTTCGGGATAAACGAGCCTATAACTATCTTACTTAGAGGGGCTATAGGTTTAATCTAATATAGTATTATATCTAGTTAGAAGACAGCGTTCCTCCGATATAAATTATTATCGTCTATTATATTAAAGACCGGTTTACTTAAACTTCCGCCATCGCTATCTACCGCACCACAGCGGTGTCGCCTTAAGTAAATATATAAAATCTTCCTATTACTACCTTCTACTCTTTCTAATCTCCCTTCCCCACCCCGAGAGTAATCCTAGCCCCTATCCTATAGAGCCCCCTACTTCTTCTATCTACTTCTCTCATTTCCTTTCTATCTTCTTAAACTCTTAAGTCCGCTACTAGATTATCCGAGTATCTTCGGGCTTTATACGCATCTCTTTCTTCGCCCCCTTATCCCTAACTAGATAACTTCTAAGGCTTTAGGTCTCCTACTAGGCCTTTTATTAACTTAAGACGCTTTCTTAGATCGTCGATTCGAGGAGACTTTAGGGGGAGACTCGTTTAAGCTCTAACCGGAGTTTTATAACTAGAGCTAGTAAACGTACCAAGATCTAGGGCAAGCTCGTCAGCTGACGTCTTAGATTCTAGGTGAGTAGCCTCGTTCGATAATAGTAACATAAAGCTCTGCGTAGATAATACTAAATCTAAATATTCCGCACTTAGCGCCTTGCCGTTCGCCGCAGCTATAAGCTCTTCCCGTTTCTCTTTCGTTAAGTCTCTAGTATTCCTTAAAGCACTAGCTCCTTGTCGGAAGATATCTGGGTTACCGGTCATGTCCTAACTATTTAGTTGGGTCATGCGGTATTCGTAGTCGCGATTAGGATTGGTGGATGGTGTACAGTAATTAATGTATAATTTAAGCGCCCCAGAGCCAACATGATAAGTCGATGTGATCGCATACGCGTTGTTAACATGCTAAACAAATTTCCCGAAAGTTCAAAAGACAATCAGCAGTTACAAATACTTTCAGTACTCTTAAGCATATACTAACTACCCTTCTAGCGTGAAAAGTAGATTATAGAGAATTTGGCGTTCTTGTTAGCTACTATAAATGACTCGGCTAGGGTTATAGCGGTCTGCCTTAAGGAGGCTCGTGATCGTGGTAGCTGTAAAATTCGATTAACTTCGAACACTAGTAACGTTAATGAGGTAGTGCTTAGGTTTAAGCTTATAGCAAAAATCTTAGAATAAGTAGCGTTAAGAGGTTTACACCCTACACTCGATTAAATATAATTATAGTTAATTAATAATATTCTAGCGAATAGTAAAGATAATAATACGAAGGCTCTTTTCCGATATATAGTTACTTTAGATTATTACCGTATCCTATCTCGGCTACGATTAAGGTATACTAAGAAAACTTCTAGGAATAAGGATAAGTCTATACTAATTACGCTATTAGATACCGCTATATAAGACTAATCTATATAGCCCGGACCGAAAATTATAGTTATAGAATTAAAGCACGTCCTAAGAAAGATAAAGACTCTTAAAACTTTATCTATAAAATTTAAAGATATTTAAGAGCACTCTATAGCATCTTCTAAGGTATAAGATACGGCTATAGAGTTAATAACTTAGATATATAATTTGGCTTTATAAACGAAGCTTAACTTAGCTCTCAATTCCTCGAAAAGACTAAATCCTAAGCTTAAAACATTCCTCCCTAAAGCTATAGGGAAGCTTAGTCGATACTATTTAACTAGCTACGAGTTTATTTACGTCGCTCGAATCGAGGAGTACTCTATATTTAATAGTATTATAATAGAGACTTCTCTAACCCTACGTCCCTCTTAATATTTAAACGTAGATAAGAATATTTATCCTCTTATAGTACTCTAAAATATACTTCGACCTAGAAGTACTATATAATCGAGATTACTTAAGCCCTCGTTAGAGAGATATATAGGGAAGCTAATCTAGGTTATACTTAACGAGTTCCGTCTAGCTATCGTAGATTATTATAAATCTATTAAAGTATATATAGAGATTTAGCTTCTCTTCTTCTATAAGCTAAATCCGGAAAGGATATAACTAAGGATAATCTATTCTAATAAGAGCGTATACTATCTTTATAATCTTTTCTTTAAGCTCTACGGTTAATATTACGTTCCTAGGACTTATAGCCGTCTTTACTATAGATGGACTCTACTAGACTAGTATATCTTCCTACTAGAGATTCGTCGCCGCGACTTTAACGTCCTTCTAAGAAATTTTAGTAATATTCTAAAAGTTAAGGTTAGAGTAGCCCTAGATAAGGGGCTAGTACGAGCTAATTACCTAAACGAGAGTACCCTAGTTAGGTCTTTATCCCCTATTACTCAGGTACTACCCCTAGTTTCCTAAGTAGTAACTACTCTTCGCTTAGTACTAACCCGGGAGCAGTTACCTAATAGAGTTATACCTAATTATCTAATCTCCTTAGAAGGTCCTACCTCTTTAGGCTTTACGAGCTCAGCTCTACTATTATCCGAACCACCTCTATAAGCCGAACTCCTAAATAGTGTAATATTATCTATTTTACTAAGCACTTTAACCCTTCATCCGCCTACCTAAGAACCTATAACCCCGAGAGAACTCCTATTACGAGATATATCTATAAACACTCCTATAGCATCTCCTCTCCTACCCTAGAGCCCTTCTTCTATAGTATTACTAGAACCGTATCACGAACTAACCGAAGGCGAACCCATCCGGCACCCGATCTTATACCTAAATATATCTATTAACGTCGGCACTACCCGTCTTAATCTATACTTATTAAGCGACACTACTATATCCCCTAATCTAGATATACTCTCTAATCCTAGTATTCGCTATTTAGTACGAGTTAAATAGCTCTAAGGCGCCGAGACCGGAAACGTTAACTCGTAAGCGATTAACGCAGAAGGCCTAAGCTATAATACCGAAATAGAATTCCACTATAGTATAATATATACTCCGATAGAACTTTACCTAAGGCGGGGAGAAGATTTCGTATCAATTAAGTATACGTTCGACGAACCGAGATGAGGTTAAAATAGGCTAATTACGTTTATAATTTATAAATTAGTCATCGTAGAGGTAACTTAAAAGTTTTCTACCTCTGATATAGGGGTGAGCTCGCTAACCGGTCTCCTCTCGTCGATTCTTAAAGTTATCTACGAGCTATATCTCCGTATAGACGTGGTAAGGCTAGCGCCGAGCCTTATTAAAATCCTTATTAACCTTATCCGCGATCTTCTCGCTCGTCCCCTCGCTGCTTCTCTTTATAGTCTATAGGCTCTAGTGGAGCCACGTTTTCCCCTAATACCTTTATAATAGAAGAGACGATCCATTAATGCTACGATGAACGGCTGAGATAAATAAAAATGACCTAATTAGTTACGGCAATAGATTATAGGGTGAGAGAGGATACGAGTTAGAAACTCTTTTTCACTAACCCGTCCTAGAAACGTTCTACTAGGAGGATTCTCCTAGGAATAAGTATCAGACAGGTGGATATTAGCTTACTTAGAAACTAGGGCGACCGAGCTCCTAGGAGGCTATACCTAGGATAGTGTAGGTCACATCCTTAAATGAGCCTAGCTTAGAATTAAATATAGCTCCTAGGAGACTGGGCTTAGGAGCGGTAGCTTAGGAGGCACGGAGCAAGATGGAGGGGTCCCGGAGTGTGCCCCGCAAGTGGGTCTTGGAATAGGCCCCGGGGGTCTTTGTGGTGTGGGGGGTGGGGGTTTGGGGTGCAGAATTGGAGCAGATGTAGGAATCTAGAATTGGAGGGATCTGATTGTCCCCGAGGTCTGGGAGGATGTGATGGAAGAAAGCAGACTACCAGGCATCTGATCGTTCGCAGGGAATTAATACTTTGTCGCATGAACCTACGCTAACTCGAAACTTCCCGCCTCCTTCTAAGAAACGATCAAAGATGACTAGCTAAGAGGCTAAACCAAAATCCATAGGTCTTCTACGGACGGACAAAATAGAGACTTTAATTCGTGGAATCTGAGAGAAAGTATAAATAATATCTTACTGGTCTTGTAGACGCGGGTCAAGCGTGTCGAATATATCAGTGTATACAGACGATGGCGGCGTTTCCGTAGTTCGAACGTGAGCCATGGCAATAACGTTCTTAATCTGATAGACAGTTGATTACAAAGAAGTCTAGTTGTTTCAGGTAGGGGCCTGCGTAAGGCTATCAGATAAGATCCTTCTAGAATTCCTAACTTACGGACCCATTAGGTCCGTAAGTCAGAACCAGTCCCGAGATGGTTCCGTATTTACCCCCCTCCGACGTATAAAGTTTTGCTCACGCCGCGCACTATTTGCGTTCATACTAATTGAACTTAGCATCTGAATAAAACAAGCTGTGTAGTAGACCTTTAGACTGTTACGAGGGAGATAGTACCTATATAGATTACCTATCGAATCCGGGTAAATAATATAGATATAGTAGGCACGTATATCGTCCATCTGTTAGGAACACAAACACCCTTATCCAAAAACAGAGAGGTAGCTTCCCCTTATAACTGACCGGCCCTTAAACCGAGAAGGGCTTAGTGTCGAGTCTAAAGTTAATGCTCGGTTGTGCAGGGCTCGATATCTTTCCAGAAATTGAAACAGCGGCGAGAAGTAGATTCGGGGGTCAATAGCAATTTTGTTAAAACTCTCACTATCGTCGCCGAGTAGATATATTCGCTATTAGGCGAACCGTGCGTGTAATGTCCTAGACTTTATAATATCTCCTTAAGACCTTCTTAAGTCTCGAAATAACGACCTTACTCCTTTACTTCGATGCCAATACCCATTATAGATAACAGTAGCTCGTTATCGATGTCGATTTCTAATTCTCGAATTAAGAGTATAGTATAGGTACCATCGGCGATCACGGCATTATAATACTATTATAGAGCCAGCATACGAAGCTCGGTGTTAAAAAGCCTCCATTTCCCCCGTACCTAGTTCATCGCCACCTTTTCGATTTCGGAGGAGTCGGAGCGTTTAATTATATAAGCTAATACGGGTTTCTAGATACCTCTATTACGAATCTAGAAGCTAATACGTACCGTTAGGTTACTAGATACTTCCTCTAGTCGGGCTCCTAAGCTTTTAGCCTAAATATCTTCCCCGGGTTATAGGTCTATATCTTAATCTATATCGAGTAACTCGTCGAGTCCTATCCTTTATTAATCCTCTAATCTCCTTTCCTCCTCTAGATTTAGAGTTTATAGTCTTTCCTATTCGTCCCGCTCTTATACTTACCCTCCCGGTCTTCCTTATATCTTATTTAGCTTAAGCCTCTATAATCTACCCTAGTACTCTTTTCTAGCCTAAGTTCGTCTAGCTTATTATTATTTAACTTTTTCTTCCTAATCTCGTCTTTCTAGCTCTTACCTTTCTAGCTCTTACCTCTTTTACTCCTATCTCTCTAGCTCCTACCTCTCTAGCTCTTACCTCTTTTGCTCCTATCTCTCTAGCTTTTACCTTTCTAGCTCTTACCTCTTTTACTCCTATCTCTCTAGCTCCTATTTCTCTAGCTCCTATCTTTCTAGCTCCTACCTCTCTAGCTCCTACCTCTCTAACTCTTACCTTTCTAACTCCTACCTCTCTAGCTCTTACCTTTCTAGCTCTTACCTCTCTAATTCCTACTCCCCCTCTATTATATTATCTCTCGGATGTAATCCTTCTAAGGGTAGAGGTAATAGCTTCCTAAAGAACGTAAAATAGATAGACTTCCGGACGAAAAAGGACGTAATGCCCTCGCCTTACTCCTTATCTACGTTATATAAATAATTTATAAAGAGAGACTCGCTATCTTCTACGTATTCCTCTACGCTCGGTAGCCCGCACCTCCGCTTCTTTTTTACCCCGGCACTATCCGTAACGAGTAGAGGTTTAGAATTTTCGTACGGGTTTCTCGCATCCCTTACCCGGGGATATTCCTTTAGAGCGGTAATCTCTAGCGACTCGAAGCCTAAGCGTTCGGCGAGATTAGCGAACTCGCGTAGCACGGTTCGGTCCGCGTTAATAGTATACCGCGCTAGGAGCTCTTTTCCTTTAAGATCCCTAGGTATTTAGAGATAGTAGCGCATAGCGTAGGTATATAACTATCGAACGCCTAGATCCGCGCGATCTACCGAGCTTACCGGACTAGACGAGAAGCTAGATTCTATAACCTAGATAATAGCACGGTCGGGTCTTTAATTAGTATCGGAAAAAGCCTTAAAAAGCGCGGTAGATACCGTGTCGCTAGGTGAAGGCCTAATTAACCTCGTTATATAATCGGCTAACGCCTTAAGGTAGTTTAGGTTCTCGAAGAGGGAATATAAAGAAGGAATTAAACCGTCTATAGCCTATAGCCTAGCCTATATTCCTACGCGATCTCGCTCGCTAGAGGCGCTAAAGATTATCCCTCCGAGTACTTAACCCCGTAACTCGTTAGCGTCCCTCGTAGATACCCGTAGTACTTAAAGCTCTAAAGCTCTTACGGTGACTTCATCTATATATTATATTACGCTCGCGTCGTGCTAGAAAAGCTTCCCCTAAACGTCTTTAATATAGTAAAGGTAGTATAAGATTACCTATCGAGCTTTTAGTAAATTTATAGGCGCTAGCTAGGGTATTTACTTATATTATCGTATTTAATAGCTAATATCGTATTCTACGTATAGAGCCTTATACCTCCCTATAACCCGGGGATCCTATAAAGGGCATCTAAAGCTGCGGTTAGTTCCTCGTACCCGAGAAGCTACTTAAGACACCGCTTCCTATAAGGACTTAATCGGCTCTACTACCGCTATTTAAAGCGCAAATTATATTAGAAATAGTACTAACGGATCTTACGGTAGATCTCGCTATTAGTCGGCTTCTTTTCGTTAAAATATTCCTCGACTAGGTATATTTTTAGGTTAGGGTCGACGTCTATTCGAGGTATCTATTAGGATCTTTATTATCTACGGAAAGAATAAGCCTACCTACGAGGTATAGATCTATCGTCTACTACTCTAACCCTAACTCTTTCGCCGCCTAGATACGGTATCGCCCGTGTAGGCATTCGACCTAGTAGCCGGCCGGAAAAACTAGCTCCGGATACCCGCCCTACGGATATTTCCCTAGTTACCGCGCTAAGACCCCCGAAAGCTCTTTAGCGGTATCGAGGGATCGCTAATTAATAACGGCTAGGATATAATTATACTCGTCTAGCCGTCGATAGTCCTTTCGAAAATCTATTTTTAATCTCTCGACGTTCTTACCGTCGAGCTCCCTCGGCCGGTTCTATTAGAAATATAGCTACTTAAGCCGGATACGCGCGGTTCCCTTATACTTAATACGTTTTTCTACCTTAATTCTCGACTCTTCCTCCCGAATTTAAGTTCTCCACATCTCGATAAGTTTTACCTAGTAGACGATCGAAAAAAGGAGGGTATATAATATCTTAGGATATAGAGAGCTCGTGAAATATAGGATATATATAGGGAGCTAATTCTAGTAAACCCCCCCCCCCCCCTAAAAAGCGTAGGACTACCCTCTAAATCTATCGCCCCCCCCTCTTCCTATACCTAGTTTAGTTTTATCTAATCTATACTATAATAAGTAACTCGACTCTTATAAGACTTATATCCTCTTTCGGTATTCTATTCTCTACTTAAACTTTACTTTTTACCCGTAAACTATATTTAGTATACCTTATTATTTACTACGAAGCCGAAGATAAGTTCCTAGAATCCTAACCGTAACACCTAGTTTAGACTAGAAGGTCTAATAGGGCTAGAGTATTATACTTCGCTTCTAGAGCCTAAAGGATACGTTATAGAAGGTTAATAGGGGTTATAGGACCGCTAGGTCCTAAAGAAAAATGCGCCGAAAAGAAAGAGATCCCCTTCTCCGTAGAGAGCTAGGGTAGTAAGAAGGCCTAGGATTCGTTACTAGGGGATAATAGAGGGCTCGCCGTAGGAGAGCTATTAGAAGATCTTTTAGCTTAAATTCGATCGCTTCGTAACCGTCGCCGTCCGGAAAGAGCCCCTCCGTAAGTATATTATCGTAAAGAGTTTTTCGGAGCTAGATTCCTAGGAGGAGCTCCGGATAATCTATAGTATCCGGTACGACTATATCCTTACCGTCCTAGAGACCTTTCGTTTCGAGGGCTTATTCTACGTCGTCCTCGAGCGAATAGCCATTTCCCTCGTGTAGATCGTCGTATCTCCCCCCTATCCCGGCGAGTAGGAACTAGCCGCTATACTAGGATAGGTAGGTTAGGCGGACATAAAGTCCCGAAGTATACGCCGACTATAATAGATACTTACCGGTCTCGCATACCTTACCTTATAAGAGCTAGAGTATAGGTCTTTAAGCTACTCGAATATCCTACTAAGCGCCGAAGGAGACGTAAAGATCGGTATTTCTCTATTACTAGTTATATAGGACTTCGTTAATATAGAATAGTAGCGGATTAAGAATACTATCGCTACGTCGCTCCCTTACGGAATATTAGTATCCGAGACGTAAGGGCACTAAGTAGAATTATAATAGAATTAATATAGAAATATATTAAAGAGGATAGAGTAGTAGGGATCGAGAACTTAGATCGCTAGCCCTCTAACTCCGCTACCGTCGAATTTCTATCGGCGACGACCTCTACTAGTTTAGCGAAGGAGCTAATAATAGTAAGTTAGGTATCTATCCGTGTAATTATAATCTAATATCTCTAGCACCGCTTACTCTAGTATAATTAGCGGAAAGACTAGCTTAAATAGATAGTGGATTAGGCCGGGGTATCCGCCTATAGACTTTATAAGTTAGCGCTATAGATAGATTCTATAGTTCTTATATTACGTTATTTCTATGCTATAGACTTATTAGATCACCTTTCCTAAACCTTCGTACACCCGTTCTATTACCTATTTCTAGATATTCTAAATTTAACCCTTCGCCAAAACTAGCTCCTCTATTTCTAGTTTACCTTTCCCCCCCGCCCCGCCCCCTTCGAAAACGCTAGGGGCCTCCTACTTTCTACCTAACCCTAATACTTTATATTCTTCTACCTTCCCCTAGCTTCTCTCTCTCTCTTTACCTTTTCCTTCGCTCCCCTTTTCTTTACTTTCTCCCTAAAGAACACTATCCGTCTCCCCTTTCTATATATCCCTTATAGACGTCCCCTAGATCTACGCTACGGCCGCTAGCGGCTTCTTCCTAATCTTTATCCTCGTTAACCTCCTCTTATAGACGGTACGAGAAAGGATCGCTCTTTTTACGTCTAAGCACCTCTTTTATCCGTACTTCCTCTATCGCTATCGATTTCTAGGTCCGTAGACTCGAAGCGGTGTCCTCGTCTAATTAATCTATATCGCCCTTAACGCATTTTATCTCGGCTTTAGAGTTTCTATACTATCGAAAGCTAGTCTCCGAGCGGGGAACCTATCGCTAGCTAATATAATCCCTCTCTTCGCCGGTCCTTACCTTAGCTTCCTAGCCGATATACTCGGCTTTCGTTTAGATACGTATCGCCGCGTTTACCGCTCGGTAGGTCTAATATCGTTCGCACTATTACTATTCTATATCCTAATTATCGTCGTTTAGCGAACTTTATTCTCCCTAAAAGTACCGGAGTATCTCTACGGAATAATCGTATATCCCCCGTCTCCGCTTACGCTATTTAGTACTAACCACGTATAGGTAGGATCGTTATTATATCTACTCGTACTACTCTCCTATCCCCTTTTACGTAGACCTTCCTACGAAATTTTTCTTCGCACGTACTAAATATTAGCCGTAGTTTCCGCCTACTCGACTTAGCGTTATCTACTATCGAACTCGCTATTTCCCCGTATATATATCTATATCTCCGCTAGGCTATTCTTCTCGACGTCGGTCGTCTAATACGTTAGCGTCCTATAGCGGAATAGGACCTTCCGCTATAGTCGCGCCCGAGCCCTCGTAACTTACGCCGAAGGCTTAGTTAAGATTAAGATTATACTTTCCCGGCCTTTAAAGGTTAAAGCCGGATAGTATATTAACTTATAGATTCCCTCCGTAAGCTTCTAGTCCTTCCTATAGAGCTATCCGTTCGTAGTAACCTCGTAGTTACT
>JAABUP010006199.1_pt1 | contig 17273 bp, 21 predicted proteins | sample 5559201 | NCBI WGS metagenome assembly JAABUP01 (sample SAMN10711887, study PRJNA513373) | rock metagenome | isolation source: Antarctica rocks | place: Antarctica
TACCGCAGCCGGCCATGAGTCCCCCGCCGCTCATCGGCACGACCAGCGCGTCAAGGGGGCCGCCGTCCTCGATGAGTTCGAGAGCTGCGGTGCCCTGCCCCGCCATGACCAGCGGATCGTCGTATGCCGGGACGGGGACGAGGCCGCGGACCTCGGCGAGCTCGCGCGCGATCGCCTCTCGGTCCTCCGTATAGCGGTCGTAGGTCAGGACGTCGGCGCCGTAACCCTCCGTCGCGGCGCGCTTGGCAGAGGGCGCATCCTCCGGCATCAGTATGGTTGCGTGAGTTCCTAGCAGGGCCGCGGAGAGTGCGACAGCCTGGGCGTGATTGCCCGAGGACCAAGCGCATACCCCGCGCGACAGCTCCGCGGCGGTCAGCCTCGAGAGCTTGTTGTATGCCCCGCGGAACTTGAAGGCACCCCCCCGTTGGAGGTTCTCGGTCTTCAGTAGCACGGTCGCCCCGACCAGCTCGTCTAGCGTGCGGGAGGTCGCGACCGGCGTGCGATGAGCGACCCCATCCAGGCGGGCCGCTGCCGCCGCGACGTCGTCCGGGGAGATTACTGGTCGGGCGTCGTGGGTCATCCGGTCTCTCCGGATGTGCTGGCGAGCTCATGCCGCGTACGACCGATGTGGGCGCGCATGGCTTTCTCTGCCGCATCCCCGTCGCCGATGCGCACCGCGTCGGCCACAGCTCGGAGCTCTGCGTGGCCCAGGCATCGGTGGTCTGCTGCTTCGGCCACCCGGTCCAGGGCGATCTGCATCTGGGTGTGCAAGCGCTCGATCATCGATCCGAGCATCGGGTTGCCGCATGCGCCAGCCAGGAGCGCATGGAAGCGCGAGTCAGTATCCGCGTAGCCGGCTGCATCCGCCGAATCGATGGCACTCCTCTGGCGTCCCAGCGCGTCATCGAGCTGGTCACAGAACTGGGCTGAACGGAGCCCGGCGCACAGTCGAGCCGCCTGGCCCTCGAGAACCTCACGAATCTCATGAATCTGCCGGATCTCGTCCCAGCCGATCGTGACGACGACGACACCGCGCCGCGGCCGCTCCTCGGCAAGGCCATCGGCGACGAGCTGCAACACCGCCTCGCGGACGGAACCACGCGAGACGTCGAGCTGGCGCGACAGCTCCGGCACCGAGAGCTGCTCACCTGCCGCCAGCCGTCCGCCCATGATGGCGGCTTCGATCTCGCCGTGGACAACATCAACTAGCCGTTTGGGCCGTTCGTGGAGCTCTGACAGCTTCATGTATCCTCCACTCTACTGATTACCGGTAACTGGTATTAACGCCCAGAACCTGATCTTCCGCAAGCCCAGGGACCCACCGACCGGCCGGGAGGTTGAGCGCGTCGGAGCCTGAGTGCAGGGCGGCACAGACTCCGTCGAGGATGGATTGAGCTGGTCGGCCAGTTGGTGGCGATATGGATCAGCATCAGGAAGCGGGGTCGTCGGTCCATGAGAGGGCGGAGTGTGCTGCTGCCACAATGGTCGGATGTCTCCCGCCGGCTCAGCCCCGCCTTTTGTGGAGGCGCAGGTGCTCGACGACCTTCGCTCGCGGCTTCGCGCCTCTCGCTTCGTCGACCTGCTGTCGGCGGCAGAGGGGTGGTCGCTGGGTGTGGACGCGGACTACCTGAGGGGCCTGCTCGCTGCGTGGGAAAAGGACTACGACTGGCGCGATGTCGAAGCCCGAGTCCGGGCGCTGCCGTGGGTGGTGGCCGGGCACGGGCAGACGGCCATGAGGGTGGTACATCAACGCGCTGCGGAACCCGCTGCCGTGGCTGTGGTCTTGCTGCACGGATGGCCCGACTCGGTGATGCGGTTCGAGAAAGTGCTCCCCCTGCTCAGCGACCTGCATGTCGTCATTCCTGCCCTCCCGGGCTACCCCTTCGCTCTGTCGACCACAGGCCCACCTAGGTCAGCGGCGGAGATGGCCAGCGCGGTTGCGACCGTGATGGCCGAGCTGGGGTACGAGCAGTACGTGGTGTCCGGCGGTGACGTCGGAACCGACGTAGCCGAGTCGCTGGCGGCGGTCCACCCTGATCGTGTGGTGGCTCTGCATCTGACGGACCTGTCCCACCACTACGCCTTCAACCCGCCCGCCGATCTGTCGGCGCTCGAGCGGGCGTACCTCGATCGGGTGCACCGGTGGCATGCCATGGAGGGCGGGTACAACCATCAGCAGTCGACCCGGCCCAACACTCTGGCGGTCGGGCTCGGCGACTCGCCGGCAGGCTTGGCCGCCTGGATCGTGGAGAAGCTGTACCGGTGGTCGGACTGCGGTGGTGACCTGGAGACGGTGTTCACGCGGGTGGAGGTGCTCGACTGGGTGACCGCCTATTGGGTGTCCGGGGCGATCGGGACGTCGTTCGCGCCCTACGCCCATCGCGAGTCGCTGCCTGGGCCGATCACCGTGCCGACGGCGTTCACCATGTTCCCCGCTGACATTGTCAGCGCTCCAGCCGAGTTCGCGGCCCGCTTCTTCGACATCCGGTCATGGGTCCAGGCCTCCAGTGGTGGCCACTTCGATGCCTGGGAACGCCCCGCAGACTACGTCGCCGGCATCCGCGCGGCGATCGCACACCGCAGGCCCTGACCACCGCCGACACCAGGGAAGCAACGTCCAGTCCGCACCGTCGTTCAGGACCTGGCCGGCTGGCCTGACAGGTCTCCTCCCGGTCGCGGCCCTTCAACGCCCGGACCAGGGCGGACTGTCTGACCGCGCAGAAGACCCGCCTCACACGTCCGCCGATCTAACGTCCACCCATCCCGCACTACTTTGGCTCTCCTGACTGATCGGTGGGTTATTTCCGGCCCGGGAGGGTCGGGCGGCGGCCGCCGAGGCCGCGGCAACTGTTGATGCCGTCCCGGAGACGGATTCGCTTGCGCCTGACCGAGTCTCGGGCCTATGGATCTGCCCCGGCCGCGGCGGCTCCCATGGGTCGCTCGTGCCTCGCCGCCCTCGCCCTGCACCGGTCTCGATCGTGGCCGAGGCACCTGTCCCGGCTCCGCGAGCCGAACTGGATGTCGCTGCTCGCCTGGAGCCGGCGCTGTTTGCGCCTGCGTGACCTTGCCTGACGGCAGCGTTGCGTGCGGCCGACCATGCCTCTGATCGGAGGCTCCCCTGGGCGGCGTTACTGTGCACGCCGGCCAGGGCGGGGCCGATCTGTGCAGAGTCCCGCGCAAGGGGCTGTTCGACCTTCGGCGCATCTCGACACCTCCTGTGTCGAGATGCAGCGATGAGTTACCACGAGGAAGCGGCCATAAATGTACGAGCCGGTCAGCAGATCCTGCGCAGATGGCGGTCGGCCCCCGTCCATCAGCCCCGACTGTCGGCCCGGGGCGCCGAGTCCGCGATCCTCTTCGGGGCTATGGCGGTCGAGACGGGTCAGTGGCGAACGCCGGGTGGGCGCGCGGTCGGGGCTTCGCATCAGACGCTCATGCCGGGGGGGGTGTACGCTGACCGAGCGCGCCGACACGGCTTCAGTGCCGGGAGGTTGGACGGCCGCGCTCCGTCGGAAGTGTCCCGGGGCGGCCCACGTGGTGCTTGCGTCCTTCATCCGGAAAAGGCGGATTCGCGAACGGGCGAAGTTGGTTCAGGCAGTTGGCAGGGCAACCCGGATGTCGCAGCGCAGGTCGGGCACTCGCCCGAGTCGGGCATCGGCGGTCACGAAGGTGCAGTCGAGGGTCTCGGCAACGGCCAGGTAGGCCGCGTCATAGCCGGAGACGTTGCTCCGGAGTTCCCACATCCGGTTCAACAGTGGTGCCACTGTCATGAGGTCTATGGCTGCGGCCGCCAGCGCAGTGAGCGCCTCGTGGGCCCGTTGCTCGCTAATCCTGCCGCCGAGCCACCGGCCACGAATCGCGGAGAACGCTTCTACGACGAGATGCTCGGGGCCGGCCCAGTGTGCATCGCGGGCGAGCTCCGAGCGCCCGGACGCCCCAACTGGCCCGTCGTCAGTCAAGGCGTTAGCGAGCACCGAGGCGTCGACGATGATCACGAAAGGTCGTTCGGCGCGTCAGTCAGAAGAGCCTCACGCTCGCGTCGGGCGTAGTCCAACGCTTCGATCACCTGCGTGCTCGTTAACCGCGAGCCGTCTTGGCGACCGCCGAAGCGCTCCAGCAGGGCCAGGTTGGTCGAGCGGCGTGCCTCCTCGGTGACCAGCGCCAACAGGAACGACTGCAACGATTGTCCACGGGCCGCCGCCCGGGCGGCCAGCGTTCGTCGGATGTCATCTGGGACGTCGCGGATCTGCAGTGCAACCATGCATGCATTTTACATGCGCCCATGCGCCCATGCGCCCATGCGCCGTCGCGCCTTACCCACCCAGGCACGGGCAAGACCTGCGATAGATGCTGACAGCGGGCAGCCACGTCACAATAGCGGGCCCTTCTCCGGACCGGCATCAACAGTTGCCGCGGCGGTGGCTGGTGTCGGAAATCGTTCGCTTCATGCCCCGACTCGAATCTATGGTCGTGGGTTTGTGGAGGTGATCTTCGAGAGGGTCGACCGTCGCCGCTACCGGATCGGAGCTGCCCGCAACGGTCGTCACGATGTCGGCGCCGATGTGGTCATGCATGCTGCCCCGGGACATGCCGCAGTTCCGCACGACTTGGTGCACTTCATCGTGGAGGAACAGGCCGGGCTACAGCTGGGTATCTACGGACAAGTGGCGGCCGGCGGGGACGTGGGCGGGTTCTTCCGAAGGGGGATCGGCTCACGCAAGTCGGTGCGCGACGCACGCCGCTCGCGACGCCTGGGTCGTGCGGGCCGGCGGGACGTCGCCGAGTCCGAACGGCTGGCCGGTCTGGTCGGTGATGACGGCCGCATCGCCACCGCCGTCGAGATCGACGAGCGACTGCGAGCTCGGATCCAGGGACGGCTAGACGAGCTCCTGACGCGGTGGAACGCCACTGCTAACGGGGGGCGCCTCATTCTCACGTGGCCCGACGAACTCACGATTCGGTTCGGCGTGCTGCCGTCGCGCTAACCGATCGACATCCGGCGATCCACCCCGACGGTCTCGGCGTGGCGTCCCATGCCTGAGGCTGTATCGGCTGCGCGCGGTCTCGTCGGCCGTGTTCCTGCGCTATGTGGGCCCGACGAGGTCCCAGTAGGCGGCGGTGGCATCGTCCGGTGTCGGCCAACTCCGAGAGTCACCGTCCGGGCGTTGCTGGGCCTCCGTGGCCCGGAGGAGATCGAGGACGTGCACCGGCCCCTGCATCCGCAGGAGGTTCAGCACGTCAGGCCAGTCGCAGACCTCGTAGGGATCGACCAGTCGGCTGGCCCCGTTGGTGAGCAGCGCGGCTCCGGCGAGTCCACTCACGGGATGGCGGTCGGTCACCGCCTGCGCGGCTGCTTGCGGGTCGTCCTTGGCGATCCAGTAGCCACCGGTCTGGTTGCGACGCGACCGCATGACCGCAACAGCTCGTTCCCAGGCCTTGGCAAACTCGGCCGTGCCTTCGATCAGGCCGTCCACCGAGCGCCGTGCATGCGCCCGGACGGCGACCTCGCGCCCGTCGGTGATCACTTCGGGCTCGGCTCCGTGCCGGTCCAGGACCAGGAACGAGTCGCCCAACATCAGGACGTCGACGTCCTCATCGCTGCGTCGCAGCAGAAGCACGGTCGCCTGAGGGCTGCTGGGGTCGACGACATCGCAGGTGTGGCGATGACAGTCGGTCACCTCCTCGATGGAGTCGGCCAGGATCGCAACCAGATCCGGCCCGGACGTGGCGGCCAGCCGGGCCAGCAGCGCTCCACCGAGACTCCGGGTGTACCAGGCGACTCCATGGTGACAAAGATCCTCAGTGCCCGGGATACCGGCACCATCGAGCAGCACGACGGCGCCGGGCACGGCACCGACGAAGTCCTGGTTCGGCTGCCTCGGATGCCCCGGACTCGTGTCCCACGCCACCCTCACCCGAAGGAGCCTAGAGATAGACCCGGCCGCCACTGCGCCGTCACGTCGGCATCTGTTCGGCCGAACGGTCACCGTCGCGCACCTACCCCCCCGGCACCAGCAGGTGGAACAAGAGCGAGCACCGCGTGGTCAAGGCTGCCGGCGGCATTCCCCTGGTGCCGGGCCGGCGGTCGGCGCCCGGGAGGCTGGACACTCAGCCGTGGTCCTCACCCGACGCCCCAACGCCCTTTCTGCCGCTCGCACCACGTCGACCATGGGGCAATGCTGACAGCCCATCGAGTCAGGTCGACTGCGCATGGCTGTCGGACGGCACGGGCCGCTCGGAGCCCGACCAGCAGCAGCAAGCAGAGGCCGAGCGTGACTCGGACCGCAGCCCTGGCCTAGCCTCATGCGGTGGATCCCGACTTGGTCTTCTCCTGGTTTCCCTTTCTCCTGCTGGCGTTCGGGGTGATCTTCGCTGTCCTGGGCGCGCGCACGCTGATCGTCGGGCGCCGACAGCGGGAGCAGTGGCAGCGGGTGCCCGGCCGGGTCGTCGGCAGCCGGCTCGACGACGGGCAGATCCGCAGCCAGGTGGCCTTCCGGCACGCGGACCGCGACGTCGTCTTCTGGAACCGCTACAGCACGACGATGGCCAGCGACCCCGTCGGCCGTGAGGTGGTGGTGCTGGTCAACCCGGCCGACCCGTCCGACGCCGTGGTGGCGGGCGGGTTAGCCGGGTCGGGTGCCGTCGGCGTGGGCTTGCTCACCTTCGGGGTACTGGCCGGCGTAGTCGGAGTCGGGCTGGTGTGGCTGGTCTGAGCTCGCAGGTGGGTCGTACCAACCAACTCGCCCCAAGCATCAAGCAGTTCGTGCTGGACGACCTGCGCCTGCGAGCCGAGAAGTTGCGTGGCGCATTCAACTTGCGCTACAGCGGTTCGCGACCCGGGCGTTGAAGCCGCAGTCCCTCAGGTAACAGGGGAGGGCGCGTCCAGTGGTCACCTTCCATGACGGAGACGTCGCAGGATCGGGAATGAGCCTGGCGGCCGGATCTCTCTCCCGATCGACCGGACGAGTTCATCACCCGAGGACAACCTCGGAGTTGCGAGGGGTCCAGGCTGATCCCTTTGGGTCACGGAACGCGAGGGCAACTCCCCGGGCGCGGTCCCAGCTGGTCGAGTCCGAGGCCTGGACGTGGACATGGGGCTCAGTGCTGTTGCCTGAGTTGCCACAGGCCGCCAATGGCTGCCCCGGCTGCACTTCTTCGCCGGGATATACCTGCACGCTGCCCCGACGGAGATGGGCCAGAACCACGAAGGGGCCAGCCGGGTCGGCAGCGATGACGATGTGGTTGCCGGCCAACGCGTTCACACCGCCTCGTGCGCGCGATGCCTGACCAAGCATGTAGGGCACGAGGGTGAACTGTGATCGTCGTGCCTCGTGATCGGGCTCGCTGTCGTGGACGGCGATCACGGCGCCTGCCATCGGCGACAGGATGGGCCATCCGAACCCCACGAAGATCTCCGGTGGTTCGCTCGCGATCAGGCTGCGCCAGGTTCGCGACGCAGATCTTCCGGAGTCGTCGACAGGGACGAAGTCGATGGCGTGTGAGCTGCCGAAGGCGTCCGTGCCGTGGCTCGGGACCCGATTGGCCGGGCTGTTCTGGACGAGCCACCGACCTCTGAACGGCAGGTCCAGCACCACCGCCCCAGCGGGCACGACCGATCTCGTATGCCGCATGAGCCAACCTTTGCACGTTGCTTCGCGGGGGGCCGTGCGGCACGGTCACACCGCGCGGTCCATCCGCCTGATGTTGGTGCAGCCCATCCAGCCGCGCTCCTCGAGGAGCGCGAGCAGAGGCGCAGCGCACGGGAAGGACTCGAGGAACGCCGTGTCCAGCAGCTCGACCAGCTCCTCGCTGAGTGGGTGTTCCTCCTCCACTCCCACGGCCTCGGCTGCAGCTGCCTCGAGGAAGGCTTCTACCCTGTCCGCGAGCTCGGGCAGCCGCGGGTCGTCTGGCGCACAGTCGGCCAGGTCCCCGATGTCGAGATACAGCCGGCGCAGCGCGTCGTGCTCGATCTGCGCGTGCTTGATCGCCATCAGGGCAGGCACTTCGTCCGGCATCTGGGCCGCCAGCAGGATCCAGCTGTCGCGCTCGACCTCGATCAGCCGCTGCCGGAACCCGAGCTCGCGCATCCGTCCGAGGTAGGCGACCACCTCGGCCGGCAGCGCCAGGCTGTCACCGGCCGCGAGCTTGCCGATCCGCTCCCGGTGACGCTGGCGTTCCCGGATCTCGGCGCGCAGGCGGCGGTCGATGTCCACGACTGCCGCCGCGAACGCCTGGTCACCTGCCGCCAGCAGTTCCCGCACCCGCGACAGCGGTACGCCGGCGTCGGCCAGAGTGCGAATCTTGACCAGCTCTACGACCGCGGTGGCGTCATAGCGCCGGTACCCGGAATGGTCGCGTTCGGGTTCGGGCAGCAGTCCCTTCGCGTGGTGGTGGCGGACCGCGCGCACCGTCACGCCGGCATACGACGCGATCTGGCTGATCGTCAGCATGGCCCTATTCTGCAAGCTTCATCACCGTGGCCTTCCATTCCTTCTTGTCGCCGAGGATCTTGGTCAAGAAGCTGTTCATGGCTCTCTCTTTCTCCTGAGGTGTTCGTGGGTGGAGTCGTCAGGCGATCTTGCTGCGGTAGGTGCGCATCGCCAGCGCGTAGGCGAGGAGCAGCAGGCCGGCGCACCAGTCGAGGGCGATCCAGCCGTCGTTGCCGACCGGCTGCTCGGCGTAGAGCTTGCGGATGGTGTTCACGATCGAGGTGACTGGCTGGTGTTCGGCGAACCACCGCACCGGGCCCGGCATACCGGAGGTGGGCACGAAGGCCGAGCTGATGAACGGCAGGAAGACCAGCGGGTAGGAGAACCCGCTCACCCCGTCCACCGACTTCGCGGTCAGCCCAGGGATCACGGCCAGCCAGGTCAGCGCCAGGGTGAACAGCACCATGATCCCGAGGACCGCGAGCCAGGCGAGCACTCCGGCACCGGAGCGGAAGCCCATCGCCACCGCGACGAGCACGACGAGCACGAGCGAGGTCAGGTTCGCCACGACCGACGTCAGCACGTGGCTCCACAACACGGCCGAGCGGGCGACTGGCATCGACTGGAACCGTTCGAAGATGCCGCTCGAGACGTCGGTGAAGAGCCGGAAGGCGGTGTAGGCGATGCCGGAGGCGACGGTGATGAGCAGTATGCCGGGCAGCAGGTAGTTGACGTAGGTGCCGCCGCCGACATTGATCGCGCCACCGAAGACGTAGACGAACAGCAGCAGCATGGCGACCGGCGTGATGGCGGTGGTGATGATCGTGTCCGGGCTGCGCAGGATGTGGCGCAGGGACCGCTTGAGCAGGACGGTGGTGTCGTGGAAGAAGTAGGTGGTCATCGGAGCGTCCTTAGGTGTGGGGGCCGTCGTGGCCGACGATCGCGAGGAAGATGTCTTCGAGGGTCGGCTGCTTCTCGACGTACTCGACCTTGGTGGGCAGGAGCAGTTGCTGGAGCTCGGCGAGGGTGCCGTTGGCGATGATCCGGCCCTCGTGGAGGACCGCGATCCGGTCCGCGAGGTGCTCGGCCTCGTCGAGGTACTGCGTGGCGAGCAGCACCGTGGTGCCTTGGCCGGCGAGCTCTTGGACGGTCTTCCAGACCTCGATCCGCGACTGTGGATCGAGCCCCGTCGTCGGCTCGTCGAGGAAGAGCACGGGCGGGTTGCCGATCAGGCTCATGGCGATGTCGAGGCGACGGCGCATGCCGCCGGAGTAGGTCGCCGCTTTCTGCCCGGCCGCGTCGGTCAGCGAGAACCGCGCGAGCATGTCGTCCGCGATCCGGCCTGGGTCCTTGAGGCGCCGCAGCTGGGTGACGAGCACGAGGTTCTCCCGCCCGGTGAGGATCTCGTCGACGGCGGCGAACTGGCCAGTCAGGCTGATCGACTCGCGGACCTTCGCGGGCTCCGTGGCGACGTCGTACCCGTTGACGGCGGCGGTCCCGCCGTCGGCCTTGAGCAGCGTGGACAGGATCTTCACCGCCGTGGTCTTGCCGGCGCCGTTGGAGCCGAGGAGGGCGAAGATCGTCCCCGAAGAGACGCTCAGGTCGACGCCCTTGAGCACCGCCTGGTCCCCGTAGGACTTGGTGAGCCCGCCAACCGCGATGGCTTGTTTTGTGGTCATGAGACCAGGCTGCGGCCATGACCCCGCGTCAAGGTCAAGCCGTGATCAGGGGCAGCGCGTGGGACGCTCACGAATGCCGACCACCAGCGCGCTTTCTGGCGCAGTCGGGCGCGGAGCACGTCCTCGGCCTCTACGAGTCGGGTGCGTCGCACGTCACGGCACACGAGCGTGCAGCGGCCGCCTCCGCGGTCAAGCCGCGCGTGCTGCAGCTTCAGCTGGCCAGATCGAGGCGGCGGGCGACGGGAGTGTCAGTGGCTGCGTGACCAGCTCCGACGCTATCCGTGAACTGGTTCTAGACGACCAGCCGTTGCGGAATGGCATCTGCTGTGGGTATTTGAATGCTGATCCGAGCCGTCGGGGAGCCTTGGATTCGCCCCGGGAGCGCGGCGGAGGGAGCGATCAAGCTCGGCCAGGTCTTCGACCTCACCCTGCCTCGGGGGCAAGTCGCCGAGGCCCATGCGGCTAGAGCTAGAGGAGGAGCGCCGCACCACCTAGGCGCTCCTTGGCCGTGAGCCGGAAGAGCCCACCGGGCGCATTGCGTATGACACGGAGGGCAAGTACCGTCGTACGGTGAGGACGGGTCGTGCAGATCACCCAGATTGAGATCGATGACCGCAACGAAGTACATCTGATTAGCCACGGCGTCTCGATCGCGGAGGTTCGGCAGGTCTTCGCGAACCACCCCGACGTCCGGCGAAATCGCAGGAATCGGGCTGGGACGCACGTAGCCCGCGGCGCGACGAGCGGTGGCCGGAGCGTCGTCATCCCGTTTATCGATCAAGGCGCTGGCCGGATCCGGCCGATCACTGCATGGGAAGTGGGCAAATGAGCGATTACGACGGGGCCGAGGAGCGGCGCGCCGTGGAGGCGGACTTCGAGTTGCTTCCGGCAGAGGGCAGCGTGGTCGAGGATGTCTCGACGGTCGTGTCGGTGCGGCTGCGAGGGGACGAGCTCGCCGCGGTAGAGCGGGCTGCCAGTGCTGCCGACATGCCGCTGAGCACCTTCATCCGGCAGGCCGCCCTTGGAGCCGCAAGCCCGCTCGATGTTCGGGCCGTCAGCGCACGCGTTGAAGCGATCCAGCTAGAAGCTCGAAAACTCGTCGCCCTGCTGCGCGGCGACGTCGCCTGAGCAACGGTGCGCGTTGGCTTGTCCGATGCGGGCGCCCGGATTCGGATCCCGATGACCGCGATCGAGGAGCTCGTCCAGTGCGGGACCGTCCAGGCCGCCGCCCTACTTCCCGATGGCCAACCACCGCGTCGCCTAGGGCCCCGAGTACCGGCTCGGACAGTCGCCACCACTGCTCGTCGGTGAGCCGGCTGTCGGCACGGACCCGGTCCAGGCCGTGCTGCCACCGTGCCGCCGACGAAGCCAGGGACAGCACGGTCGTCAGTGCGTCCATCTCCACGTCCGACAGGCCGATGCCGTCGAGCGGGGCCAACTCCACCTCGTCCTTGCGGCACACGCCTGGCCCGAGGATCGGCCGGCCCGGCGGGATTCCCAGCGTCCATGGGTGGTCGATGGCGTGCTGGAAGTTGCGCTCAGCGACGTAGCGAAGTCCGGCCTGCCAACCCGGCTGCTCGGCCGGCAGCGGATGCCCCTGGTACGGCGCGACTTCATCGATCGTAGACATCGCGCCGGTGGCCCAGCCTGACGACGACAACGGTGAGTACCCGATCGTCGATGGTGTAGATGATGCGGTAGTCACCGACGCGGACGCGAAAGCCGTCTCGCCCCTGAAGCCCCCTGGCTCCTGGTGGACGTGGGTCGTGTGCGAGCAGCGCGATGGCGCCTTGAATGCGGTGGCGGACCTGGGGGTCGAGCTTGCGCAAGGCTCTGACGGCAGCCGGGCGGAGCTCGATGCGGTATTGGCGCACACCCAGCCGAGGTCGGCCTTGACCTGCTCCCACGGGATGTTGGGACCTTCCTCGGCCATCGCGGCATCGAATGCAGCGACATCCTCGGCATCCTCTAGTGCGGCCATGAGTTGCTCGTAGCGCTCCGGGCTGACCAACACGGCTGCCCGTCGCCCGTAACGCTCCAAGAACACCGCTTCCGTGCGTGCGGTCTCAACCGCTTCGGGCAGATGATCTCGCGCCGCGCTGATGTTCATGGTCGCCACGCCAAGATTGTACAGTCCGGCGAGTGTCTCGTACGCCTTGCTACTGGAAGACCCAAGGGATAGCCGCCGTGGATGCTGATCAGCTGGCGGTTGCCCTGTCCGTTCGACTGGACATGAGGTCACCCCCCATCCCTGGTGACGACCCGCGGTGCAGGGGCGGTCGGCCACGTCGCCGTATGCGGTGTGGGCATGGCACGGCATACGTCGCCAAGGTCTTTCCCTGGGATGCCCACCGCCAGGCTCGCATCGAGACTCATGGCACTTCTGCTTGCCGCCTACGCTCTTGCCGTCGGGTGCCTCACCTCGTTGTCGACGGTCCCTTGCCGGGCTGCGACCTCAGCTAGGGCGCGCCGGCTTTCCCTGCATGTGACGGTGTGGGCGATGGCCGAGCGGACCTGGGTCGTGAGCGACCGTCCGAACGGTTCGGCACGCTCGCCCGCGGCGCTCGAGGTCACTATTGGCGAACGCCTCCGATCCGGTGCAGAGCGGGCATCGACGCTGCAGCGGCACCGGCGGCCGCACCGAGAGCTCAGGTCAGTTCGGCGTCCAGGAATTCGCGCATCCGTTGCCATGCATCCTTGGCCGCGGCAGGGTCGTAGGTGTCGCGCCGGTCGCTGAGGAACCCATGCCCGGCGCCGGGGTATTCGACCAGATCGTGTCGCACGCCGGCTGCCTGGAGGGCATCGACGATGGCCTGGCGGTCCCGCGGGATCAGGTGATCGTTCTCGCCCACGAGGAACAGGACCCGTCCGGTGAGGCCCGGAGTGGCGGCGAGGGTGGGCTCAGGTTGGCTGAGCGGGATGTCGGTGGTGGGGATCCATCCGCCGTAGGCGACGGCGATGGCGGGCACATCGAGTGCGGTAGCGGCCAGATAGGCGACGTGGCCGCCGACGCTGAGCCCGACCATGCCTGCCACGCGCCTGCCGCGGGCCTGCAGGTAGTCGAGAGTGGCACGGATGTCGTCGATCGCCTGTGGGCGGGTCAGCTGGTTGAGCAGCTGGAAGCCGCGGGTGCGGCCGTGCTGGTCTTCGGGCAGTTCGCTGCCGGGTGCGCTGCGGTGGTAAAGGGCCAGGGCCAGGGCGAGGTAGCCGAGTGCGGCGAGGTGCTCGCAGACGTCGCGGACGTGGGCGCTGATCCGGAACAGTTCCATGCCGACCACGACAGCGGGCGCCGATCCCTCGGTAACCGGCCTGGCGAGATAGCCGCCCATTGGCGGCCCGTCGGGCACCGGGATCTCAACTGTCTGCGTGAGCACCCGCGCCGCCTTACGTGGTGGTCCGGGTGGTGTGGTGGGCGGCGAAGGAGAACCGGTCGCCGGTCCACGCCGAGCGTGGCGCGATCTGCTCGATTCGGGCCAGGCCGGTCGGGGACAGCTCGAGGGCGGCTGCGGCGGCGTTCTCCGCCACCCGATGGGCGCTGCGGGTGCCCGGGATCGGGACGACGTCGGCGCCTTGGGCGAGTAGCCAGGCCAGCGCGAGCTGGCCGGGACTAGCGCCGCGCTCTTCGGCCAGGTGGCGGAGGGCGTCGACGAGGGCGAGGTTGCGGGTCAGGTCCACGCCGGCGAAACGCGGGTCGTTGGCGCGGAAGTCGCCACTGCCGAAGCCGCTGGACGGGAGGGCGCCGGTGAGTATGCCGCGTCCGAGCGGGCTGTAGGGGACGACGCCGATCCCGAGCCGGCGGGCGGCCGGGATGACGTCGTCTTCGGGTTCGCGCCAGAACAGCGACCACTCCAGCTGCACCGCGGTGATCGGATGGACGGCGGCGGCCTGCTCCAGCTGACCGGCGTTCACTTCCGACAGGCCGAGGTGGCGGACCTTGCCCTGCTCGACGAGCTCGGCCATCGCTCCGACCGTGTCGGCGAGCGGGACGTCGGGGTCGACCCGGTGCAGGTAGTACAGGTCGATCGCGTCCACGCCGAGTCGGGTCAGCGACGCGTCGCAGTAGCCGCGGACATGCTCCGGCCGGCCATCCAGCCGCACGCCGTCCGGGTCACGGGTGATGCCGAACTTGGTCGCCAGCACCACCTGCTCGCGGCGGCCGGCGATTGCCCGGCCGACCAGCTGCTCGTTGTGCCCGGCTCCGTAGCTCATCGCCGTGTCCAGCAGGCTCACCCCCAGGTCCATCGCGCGGCGGATGGTGGCGATCGACTCGTCGTCGTCGGCCGCCCCGTATGCCTGGGACAGGCCCATGCATCCCAGACCCACCGCCGAGACGGACAGACCATCGGTACCGAGGTGTCGTTGTTCCATGCCGCCGAGCCTGATCCATCCCGAGGTGATAAGTCCAAGACCTACTTGCGCTGGGACTTATCGCACACCACGCTGAATCGCATGGAACTGCGCCAGCTGGTGTACTTCGAGGCGGCGGTCCGCTGCGGTGGCTTCACCCGGGCCGCGGAGTCGCTGCACATTGCGCAGCCGGCCGTGTCCGCGCAGATCCGGCGCATCGAAGCCGAGCTCGGCGTGCCGCTGCTGGCCCGCACCACCCGCCGTGTTTCTCTCACCGCCGCCGGCGAGCTGTTCCTGGAAAGGGCGCGGCGGGTGCTCGGCGAGCTCGACGCCGCCCGCAGCGACCTGGACGAGCTGGCCGCGGTGCTGCGCGGGCGGGTCACCCTCGGCGCCACTGAAGTCCTCGGCCAGTTCGACCTACCCGCCGCCCTCGCCACCTTCCACGCCCGCTACCCCGGCGTGGCCCTCACCCTGCGTTCCGGGCTGATTTCCCCGCTGCTCGCCGCGCTGGACGACGGGGAGGTCGACTTCGTGCTCGGGCCCATTCACGCCGACCTGGCATCCCGGTATGCCGCGCACCGGCTGGTCGACGAGCAGGTGGTCCTCATCACCCCACCGGGCCATCGGCTCGCCCGGGCGCCATGCCTGAGCCTTGCGGACCTGCGAGGCGAACCGTTCGTCTGCCTACCGGCCGGCAGTGGACTGCGCGCCATCCTGGCCGCGACCGCCGGGGAAGACTTCGAGCCCCGCGTGCAGTTCGAAGCAGGCAGCCCCACCAGCATCCGCGAGCTCGTCAGTGCCGGCCTCGGCGTTGCCCTGCTCGCCCGTTCCGCAGCACTGGCACCCGGGGCGCCCGTCACCATCCACGCCCTCGACCCCGCCCCGGCGCATCCCCCGGTCGGCCTGATCCACAACCGAGGCCGCCGACTCACCCCCGCTGCCCAGACCTGCCGCCGTCACCTGACGGCTATCTCGAAACCAGCAACCTGACGGGCGGGAGCCCCGGGTGGTCAGGAACTATCAGAGCCGAAGGCATTCGTCTAGTCCTCTCAGACGTCCAGGAAGGGCAGGCCACGGGCGGTGCGGCCCGGTCCACGAGCTGTTGCACCAGGGCCGTGTTGGCGCGGGTGTACTGCTCGGCATCGTCGACCTCGACGGAGAGGTGCCGTTTGAGCTAGCCGTACCGGGAGGCGTCTTCCAGGTGGCCGAGCAGGTGGTCGCGGAGCAGCCGCTCGTATTGGAGCGAGGACGTTCTCGCTGAGGTCGTCTACCACTTCGTCGGGAACATCCCGAGTGGCCCGGTGGCAGGATCTCGTCCATCCGAGATCGCCTGACTGAGGTCTTCGAAGTCGGACGCGTGGCGGACTTCGAGGTGGCGCCAGTCGAGGGTCTGCCAGACCGGCACGACCTTCATGTCCATGCGGCAGCACTGGCGTGCGAGGCCGACATCCTGCTTACCGGCAATGTCCAGGATCTTCCAGTCGCGGAGCAGTACGACGTGATGACGCCGGACGAGTTCTTCGTGCTTGTCGATGACTCGGCGCCCCTAGCCGTTCGAGCTGCAACGCGAAACCAAGCCGCGTACTGGGAGGCGCCGTGGCGAGGTGGACCTGCCTGGGCACCTCCGGTCCGCTGGTTGCCAGCACTTCGCCGAGAGAGTCCTCGCACATCTCAGAGCCAACGCGCTCTGCCGCGAGTAGCGCGGTTACCGCCTCTTCGGTGATCACGGGGCCCGGCTGGCGTCGCTCGTCTACGGGTGGACACCCACCGAGGCCGCGCGGCACGATTGAGGGACATCGACGGCTGGAGTTGCCCATGCACGTCATCCGAGTGACGACCGACCTCACGGTGCCCGACATCGAGGAGGCGATGGCCTTCTACGGGGACTATCTCGGGCTCGATAGTGAGGACATGGGTCTCGACTGGGTCACCCGCTTCGTTGTGCCCAGCTCCGGGGAGCACATCCAGCTCGTCTCGCGTGACGCGACCGCGCCCGAGAACCCCCTGGTCACCGTCAAGGTCGACGACGTCGACGATGCCTACGCGGAGGCCCGCCGACGCGGCTACGAGGTCGTTAACCCCTCACCACGGAGCCGTGGGGTATTCGCCGGTTCTTCGTTCGCGCGCCCGACGGGACGGTGCTCAACATCGCTCAGCACCGCGACCCCTAGCATCGCCCACCACCGCGAGCGACACCGCTTCCTCGACCCTGCCACCACGGCATACGGACTGGACGACAAACTCGACCGAAGGCAACACGGAGCCGGTTGAGGATCGGCTACCGAGGCAGTTTGTGCTGGCCGTTCCACGGCCTGCTCTGCGCTCCGTGATTCGCAGGTAGTAGCCGCTGGGGTCGACGAGACGGAAGTCTCGCAGGCCCCAGGGCCGTGCTTGTAGGTCGTCCGCCAGGGGCCAACCGGCACGCCGTACATGGTCGAGCTCGTCGTCGAGGTCGTCGACTTCAAGGACGAGCTCCACCCCGACCGGTGGGCGGCGACAGTCTCGGTGTCCGTGGTCTTGACGTCCAGCAGCACCGATCCGGACGCCGTCGCGTTCGAGGCTCAGGTAAGGCTGGGGGTCGTGGCGCCGGTCGGAGGCGATGGTGAACCGCAGCACGCCGGTGTAGAAGTCGGCTGTCGCGTCGAGGTCGGAAGGGAAGAGCTCGAACCGTGCAGTCAGCATGGACATGGGCAGAAGCCTCTCAGGGCTTGAGGTCAGCCGTACGTGAGGCAGAACTCGTTGCCGTCGGGATCGCCGAGCTCGATGGTGCCGTCCCCGGCGCTGCCGAGCCGGGTCGCCCCGAGCGCTACCAGTCGGT
>JAABUP010006200.1_pt1 | contig 17273 bp, 16 predicted proteins | sample 5559201 | NCBI WGS metagenome assembly JAABUP01 (sample SAMN10711887, study PRJNA513373) | rock metagenome | isolation source: Antarctica rocks | place: Antarctica
GCCCCCTCCCCCACTCCCCCCATATCCTCGCCCTCCGCACCCGCACCACCCACCTCCACACCGCCCTTACCGCCGCCCGCGCCGCCCTCGATACCCACCGCCAAGCCCTCGCCCTTGAAACCTCCTCCACAGACGCCGAACTCCGCGATCTGATCACCAAGTGGAGAGCGGCGAGCAGAGCGGCGGCGGAGGAGGTTTTTAGGGGAGTGAGGGATCGGGTTAATAGGATGGGTGGTGTGGGGGCGTGGAGGGGGAGGGAGAGAGAGAGGAGGGAGGAAGGGTTTGGGGGTGGGTCGGGTGCGTGGTGCTGGGATGAAGGGGGGAAAGGGGGGACAAGCGGGGATGGGGATGGGGAGGAGGGGAGTGGGGAGGAGAGGGGGGAGGAGGAAATGGAGGGTATGGATGGGGAGAAGGAGAAAGAAGAGGAAGAAGACGATGACGAGGGTTTCACGATGGATATGATGCTGAAGAGCTTGAATATCGAGCTGGACGTTATTGGCTTCGATAAGAAAGAGCAGAGGTGGGTTGACTAGAGGTTATGAACAGGTATTATCTCAAAGGTAGGATGCCAGATACGAAGGACTGTGAGATTCTGGGGGTTGCTTCTACCGTACGTGGGCGGTGGCGCTTTCTTTCTTCAAAGATACCCCCTTTCGCAGGTTTGCTTTAACGCAAGGAGATCTACCTAGTCGGTTCGCATTAATAGACCGAAGCACGTACTTCGATATGATGCACAAATGCTCCACGGAGGAGGAGACTCATATTCGATGTGGCTAACGATACAAATACCTACAAACTTAACCTTCCAGTTTTTTATACATCCCAACGCCGAACACGCCTCTCAATGCCCCACTCCCCCAGCAACCCACTGCCCGAAATTCGGATCCCCAGGCGCAGGGAAGAAACCTCCATCCGGCTGCTGCCCTTCCACCACTCCAACCTCCGCCCTGGCCCCAGCCCCTTCGGCCCCCTGCTGCTGCTGCCTTTCAACCTCCCTTCGATGATTCGTCTGTCGCTGCTGCCTATAATACACCAAAAACGCCAACGCAGCTGCTAGAGCGACGATAACTAGCGACTCGATAATGCTCTCATCAATGTCGTCATAGTAGTCATCTGCGGCGCCGGGCATGGGGTCCGGGGATGTGGGGTCGGAGAGGTCGTCGTCGTCGGCGGAGTGGTAGTAGGGGTGAGGGTCTTCGAGGAAGTTGGAGATCCATTCGCTGAAGGACCAGTCCTTTTTGGGGGTGTCTGCTGGGTTGGTTAGTTGGGGTGTGGTATGGGTGAGGGATGGGCTTACCTGGCTCGGGCTGGATGGAATTGACTTTTCCGTTTGTGATGGTATTCCAGAAACTGCGGATGCGCAGCTTGGTTAGACTGAGCTTGACGGGAAGGTATGATTCTTGGTTGGTTTCTAGTGCTTGGTCGTAGAAGCGCTTGGCAAGATGGAAGTCTTGCTCAACGCCGATGCCATTTTCGTGTATCCAGCCGAGGTTCCAGAGCGCTTGTGCGCTTTGGTGTGTCTCCGCCGCGGTTTGATAACAAGTCGCAGCCTTCTCCATGTCGGCCTCGACGCCGTACCCACCTAGATAGTAGTCACCCATCTTTACCACGGAGTCAATGTTCGACTGCTTGGCTGACCGGGTCCAATAGATCAGAGCAAGCATCGCATTCCGGAGAAGCGATGATCGCCGCTTCTTCCACGGAATCACCGAATTCAAGGGGAGAATGGACTTGTACTCGTCTAGCATGTAAGCAACGTTGGCTTGGGCAGACTCATAGCCTTGCTCAGCCGCCATCATGTAAGCGACCAGTGCAGTCTCCATGTCATCATCTTCGTAGGCCTTGTTGGCTTCGTCGAAAGAGGAGTGAATGGTTTCAACCTTTTCTGCTACCAACTTGTAATACGCTGTAGCCATTCCACAGGACCGGTCACGGCCAACTCCATTGTTGCTAATCTCAGCAAGATGGTAAAAGGCCTCGATATGTCCGTGTCGTGCGGCGATATCAAAGTATCGTGTTGCCGTGGCGGTGTCTCCTTGGTCGAGATATAGTTGGCCGAGATTGACCTGAGCAGCTGCAAAATCCTGATTAGCAGCCTCCTTGAAGTAGTCCGCGGCAGCCAGCCCATCTTTCCGAACACCCAGACCATGGAGATACATCAGCCCAAGCTCATATTGGCACAACGCATCACTGTTAGCAAGTCCGCGCCTGAACCAAGTCAAAGCCTTCTCATAGCTCTGCTCCATGCCCTCGCCACGAAGGAACATGCGTCCAACGTATCCGGCCGCTTTGGAGGCAATCCTGCCAATGCCATTGTCCTCTGATTTTATCGACCCATCCTTTGCCCAGTATTGCCGGGCAACAGTCATGAAGTAAGCTCGAGCGGTCCTTAGGTTCCGCTTCATTGTCCGAGAACCCTCGTAGTGTAGACGTCCTAGACTGAATGTAGCCTTCAAGTCCCCTTTGCGAGACATCAAATCCAAGTACTCCAGGACATCGTCGAAAGCCGCGTGTGTATCAGAATTAGGCCCAGCTTTGTTTGCGTAGACACCAGAGCTGACTACACTAGCACCTTCTCCATAGACGCCGCCCTCCTCATCTGCAAGCTTGTACGCATCTCGTTGCAGTGCCACACCACCTGGTGGACCTGATCTTGAATATGCAATAGCCTTGTCCGCAACCTCCTTGTACCAATATGCAGCTTCATTACAATTCCTCGGTGTTCCTACTCCGGTATGGTGCCGGAACGCGGCGGTCATCTGCGACTTCGTGTTTCCACCCATGGCTGAGAATGTATGATATGTCAAAGCCTTTGCCTGGTCTCTTTCTATCGCTCCTCCTATCCCAGTAGCGTACATAAATCCAAGCATATGCTGCGCCGAGTCGTTTCCATTAAGAGCGGAGAGCTCCTGATATCTTCGAAACGCTTCCTTGTAATTCCGAGGATGGGTATAATTTCCAAAGAAATTCATCTCCGCTAGAAGAAAGATCGCATCTGGGTCCCTCTCCGCTGCAGCGCCTTCTAGCAAACCTACCGCCTGAGTCAAAGGCTTGCTGAGCTTTTGCTTTTCGGGTTCGGGGTTGAGATAATCCTCCTGCGGTGGACCGTTCATGAAAAGTAGGAACAATGCCTCTTTGGCGTAGTAAATTGTTGTACCAACGAAGCCAGAGCCTTTATCGAATTTGATGAGGCGGTTGCGCTGTGGTTGAAGCGTTCGAAGCAAGGAGAGGGCTTCTTGGACCGCAAGCGCGGCTTGACCACCGCTCTTGTTCCCTTCTTGCGGCCATTTTGAGAGAGCGCCATGATTATCTTTGGCGGATGATTGGCCTTTTGCTGGTCGATCGCCGGTGTCTTTGATACCCTGCTCAAAAGGAATTCCTTGATGCTGCGCCTTAATAAGGACACAGAAGATCGAAAGTGACACTAATGTACGGAAGAAGCATCAGCAAGCGATCAAAATCCGGGAGACAAGGGAGAAAGATGTACGCCATAAGAGCTGCAACAGTCGTTTTTTCATAACTGCTTACTTGCCCCACCTCCGCCTAGAGATGGAAGAAGTAGAGGTGATATTTGCATATAGCTACAGTATGCGCAGGAAGTAGGCGTTATCTCCAGATCATGCTTTCACTGAAGACTGGAAGCACATACAAACAAATGTGAAACGGTGGATGATGCCAGCTAAGACGCATCATTCTATTCGCTAAGCCACGGCTAAGCCACGGCTAAACCGACTTGACGCTTGTCCTGAAAAGGTGGTATTCTAGCGGGAACGGGCGGTTTTTACTCTTTTCGTGATTTACTGTCTTTCATGACCACTGAGGATGTGATTCTATGCAGCAACCACCAGACTCGCATCACTAATAAGGTACGCCTTCAAATGCAAAGTTCAGAGGAGTATATTCACTGCTTGTACTACTGAGGTATTTGAGACTTCGAGGAGTACGACACAACCATCATCGTGCATTTCATGATGATGCACGAGAGAGTTATGCGGAATGAGATATCTCGTATGAGGTAATGTGATGTATAAACTGTTTGTGGTAAAATTGACTTTGGCTTTCATAGTATGAATATGAAAGCTCACCGCCGGAACACCCTCTCCTAGGAATCGATCTCGAGGAGCTCATCCTCGGTTGGAGCATGATACAACCATGGGCTCGCTCTCCCAGGCAAGCTTCGATAATCAGGGAGGATTTTCAGCAACTGCTTGTCCCGTACATCATCGAGTTTCTGTCTCCGGTAAAAACTCGCACTAAAGCCCGCTTGCTCCAGCAAGTTTTCTCGCGAGGTTCCGGCTCCGGATCCGCTTGTGAGAGCTGGTTATGTATAGCTTGTTCTTCCGAGGACCTCGCTGTCACCATCGTTTGTTCGCATTCATGGATCAGCGTCTATAGTTCGCGATCCTCTCTCAGATGCTCGGGAAGGGTTATGCTGGCTTTCCTAACGTTCCGCAAAAGGGCTAGCTGCCGCACTACGACTTCAATATCTTGTCTCCCACTGAAGCTCCGGTCTTTGTTCAGCAGCCAGTTACAATTTTCTCTATTACTGGGCTAATTTATATGTGGCTTGTCGGAGAAATCGATTTGAAGACTTCTCAGACTCGGTTCCTTGTCCAGTCGCCTACAACAGATCGCTATATTCGTCAGAAGATCCAAAATATTGGGATCCACCTCAGCTCGAAGTTGAAGCCCAAACTGTCTTGCTTTGGCGAAGGGAATTTCGAGTTGTTCAAACAATGGTCCGTACAAGTGTTTAGTATTTCTTCCAAACGGTGTTGGATACTCCTGTCTGCTGAAGTAGATGGAATATAAGTCGAGTTCAATAAGAAAGGCGCGATTGTAGGTTAATCGAGAGCCTCCCTCGTAAAGCTGATGGCTGGTTTGTAGAATATTTGGGTGACATGCGTCGTTGTCGTAGCGGAAGCGCATGTCAAAAGTGAGACTATTAGAAGAGGGCTTCGTGGCCTGGTCTACTTGGATCACGTCCCTGTCCGGAAGAAGGTATCCGAGTATCTGGTCGCTGATTTCCATGGGAGTCCTAAGAAAGGTGGTCCATCGCTCGGAGACATGACGCTGATATGAGTTTGAGCTTGGGTGTTTCGAAAATGGACAGATCGGGATCTAACATTAGACCGTGAGATTGATTGGTTTGATTGAGATAGAGGATGCTTTCATACGTAAGATACACATTACAAAGAACAAACGTCGTCGAGTAGAAAGATTAGTACTTAAGGAAGGAAATCGTGGCCACAAACAGAAAACAAAATGCAATGGTCTTTACCAATTGTCGACAGAATATATAGATGGGCGGAAGAAGGAAACTGGTTTCTACGAACATTGTAGACCTATCAAAAACCACACCCTCTCTTCGATTAATAGTGTCTAGACTGGCCGGAAAACAACCTTCAAGTATGAAGTCGCAAGCCTGCAAAACCCAAGTGGAACTTCGTTCACGGGTTTTGTTGATTGAGCATACAATCAACGTAGACCCAGGGCTACTCTCGACATTAGCAGACATCGGACATTGCAAGGAGACAGTACTGACAAGCCATGGTCTGCAGGCAGAATACAACTCATGAAGCCAGCAGTTTACCAAATCTTATCCTACAGTATCTTGGCTAGTTCCAGGACCCTTGTGATCTGGGTAGACATTTCGATGTTTGCCATGTAAATCTTGGCGTTCAACATGGTATTCGGCCCACCATGAACTTGTGCACGTCGTCCGTGTACGATTCGTAGAGAAAGCAGTCCGTTCCCTCCTTAGCTTTTTCATATGCCTTTTGCTACAAAAGTCATATCTAGGTGATCTTTTAGGGCCGATTGAAGCCTGGTTCGAACATCTTGAAGTTTCGCAAGGTCCTAGTAGCTATAGAAAGTTTTTAATCCTAGCGTCCGTAGGAGTTTTCGAGCTCTGCGTCCAAAAAGCGTTTGTTCCATTCTTCAATAAGTCATTCCGAAGCCTTGAATTTGTGCGTAGTCCGAATGCTCGCCAAAGCCAATCAGATTATCTATAGAGTAAGGGATGTTGTCCCACAGGCCGATACGCAAGGGGTTGGCGACCTTAATTTGAGCCACATTTGCTCTACCGCATGCAAAAGCTGGAAATTGTATACTAATCGGTAATTCCATTTGAGAAAATGAGACCATGTTGCCGCTTACTCATACAAAAATTTCCAAGGCGTCATCCCACAACTGGACGTTTGCTCTCAGTGTAGCAAGGTGATATCTGGTCTTGTTCCGCTGTAGTCGTGGTAGATTATTCCCTTCGTCCACATAAGTAGAAGTAGCTGGATCATCCTTGTAGTAGATATCAGGAGGTTTGACGGGCTTGGCAGGAAAGTCGTGCATGTCAGAGGCTTTATATCCTCTTAACGTTTGTTCCTTTGGGTAGGACGTAGAAAAGAACAGTATCTCAGAATCTAGCTAGCAGCTATAGAAGAGGGGAGATTGCGGAGGGTGATCGTTTTCCATGATTGGAGTACTCTGCCGAGAGCCATCTTCGAGACGGCTAGAACTGTTAGGTCGCAAGCGCACGGGTAAATACGAAGCTGGGAGTAATTATGAGAATTTCAAAGATGGTACAGTTGCGAGACACGTGATAGTCGTATGGCAGAAAACGACAGCAGCAGAGAGAAGATGCAGCACTGAGGGTCATCCCCGATTGGGCAGACAATACTGAGTTGGAAAGAATACTTCCTAACATGCTCGTCTTTCAAGGCTCGGTTAGGACAACGTGACCGAAGTCAATCCATGACATTGAAGTAGGGAATTAAGAAACGGACTTAGGTAGTAACAGTATAAGTAGACCAATCTAAGCAAACACAAAGCTGACCAGGAAGCACAGCCAAACAAGAAGTACTGAGCAGGAGAACCGTTGACCGATCTCTTAGAGCGATCTTATCTACGCCGTTATTAGCCTTTGAGAGCGTAATAAATCCTGTAGAATGGGAAAGTGTACAGGTTGTTAAGTGAGATAACATACAAGGGCAAGACAACCTCGGCATGAGGTAATAAACGATTATGTAGTCGAATCTTTATAATTTACCTGAACATACCTAGATTTTGTTGAGATGCACGTCAAAATTGGGTGGAAATCCCCAAAATATCTAGCCAGTATCAGTATTACCACACACTGTTAATCTTTCATTCAGTGCTTCATTCAATGCTCCATATATGCTCCATCCAGTGTTCCATCCAGTGTTCCACCCAGTGTTTCACTCAGTGCTTCATATAAGGAAAGATAAAAGAGCTGGAAAGACGTGTGCAGATTTGGATGAATCTGACAATTTTGATGTTCGATCACGGGTCCGCGGGATAGGAAGTCACGTTACTTGAAATTTGCACCAATCGGATTGAAGATTGCCAATTCACAATTCTATTTTACATTAGATAAGTCTTAGAGTAACGCATAACGTGAGAATGTTCTAGTCCTGGAAACTGTAACAAGAGTATCCTCAATTTGAACAAAAAAACAGAGAGGAAGAGCAAGTTCAAACCGGCGCAGAGGATTGCTATCGCTTCCCAATCTACTTTGGTTGCTGTAAGGAGACGAATTTGCCTTAGGTTAATGCCCGAAACGATTTAGTTCTATCTCGTAGCAGACGCGTTTAGCGAGCGGCACTCGCTCTGCACTTATCTCTTGGGCCCAACATATATCTCTGGCATTTATTCGATAGCTTTGAGCGGCACAAATCGCATCTAACAGTCAATTTCAAGTTTCAAGATAAGCCGCATGGAAAAAACTACTAGAACATACACTGGAGCAGAGTCACTACACCAATGGATTACCCAGCAAGCAATTATTCCGTTGTCAATCAGGTCAACTTAGAGGCGCACAAGACTTGTGGAATTGGTCATGATACAATCCAAGAAGCCATATACTGGTTTTCCTTATCACGTGTGCTTTCCTTCCATTGCTATTGTATCTATAACTGTCTCAGAATTACCGCATTTGAGTCTAATGCCAGAGACGCACGGTAGATTAGGTGAAAGAACAAACAGCCAAGCTCTACTAAATGATACTTGATAGGTCATAAAAATGCAAAGAGCTCGACCGACATCAAATAGACCACCTGAGTCATTAGACTATCCTTCAGTTGTTTCATACTTACAGCACAGCTGTTCTATTTTGCAGCTGGTGGGGCTAACATCTTTCACTTTTGGTACTCCTTCGTGACCTCAACGCATGACCTCGCGCTTTCGCACAGATTTCGGCCTCCGTACAAAGTACAATCTAATCAACATCACGGCTTGATCTCCTAATGGATTTGAGAGGGTCTTGACGCCAGTTTACGAGACCTTCTTACTCGCTATTTCTAGCGTCTATTAGTATTTATTGATAATCTTCAGAACCATGCCAGGATTGAACTTTGCTATCCCCGTTGTGCTAGCCTGTAGGGCTCGGCCTGCCATGATGCATTGAGCTCCTCATCACCACACGGTCACCAAGACGAACTCAATCCATCATGCCGTACTCCTCCTCCTCCTCCTCCTCCTCTTCCTCCTCCTCCTCCTTCTCCTCAGCCCCTTCATCATCTGATTCGGTTCCGAATTTCCATTGCCTTTCCAAAGATTCGGGATATCTGAGGATGGTTTGGTTGTTTCTATTTTGGGGTGTGGTGTGTGGGGAGGATTCGATCGCGTTGATCAACATCATGTCGATGTACGCTATAATTGTTGGCTGCTCGATAACCCAAATAAAAGGCTTTGTGGTAAAAAATTTCTTCTTTGCATCAAGGAAACAGAAGCGAAACTCTTTGCTGTCAGAAACCATTCCAAAGACACTTTGGTTGACTCTGTGCTGTCGTGCTTTGTGCACAGCGGCCATATACACTAGTAGCTGAGGCATCCCTATCGCAGCGGATTCGTAAGGTTTTGCCTCTAAAATAAGCAGAATAGCACCCGTATCATCCTTGTTGGCACCATATCCCAATGCCCAGTCTGCTCTGCCCTTGAATATCTCATTATTACCGTAGATGTCCTTGACGAGAATTGACATAGAGACTTTCGCAGATACTTGTAAAAGATGATGTGTATCTCTGTTCTCCAAGTGTCGTAAACGGTCCACGATAATAAGATCGAGTACCGTTCGACAGAATGATTCATCTTGTCTCACACCGACATAATCGCTGGTCTTGAGATCTTTGATCACGGCAGCTAATAAATATTAGCTTTCAAAACATCCTAAATACAGTGCATGCACACTTGCCAAAATGTTCGGACAGCTGCTCGGAATATTGCAGATACTCAGTTTTGAGATTGAAATAGTACGAAATATCATCTTCCTTGCAATCAATAGCCAACGCTTGTGCCGCAGCGGTAGTGCCCTTGAAATCCGTTGCTTGACGAGTCTGCGAGAATGTCAGTATCCTCTTCTGATCATGTAATATGGTAGTGTTTACTGGCAGAGCTCTCCTACGAGGTGGGATCACATCAGTGTAAGCTTTCCGAATCGAATCTAGGACCGGCACCAGGCATTTCAGGTTGGGATGCAAAGCATCCGGTAAGAAATGTAGAGCTGCTATTTGCTCTTCGTTCAGGTCCAGGTCCAGGTCGAGAGACATCGGATTTCCTGATCGACCGTCTGAATATTTGCGTTTGGACATTTTGGTACAATTGGCAAAGAATAGTCGGAAAGGCAGCAGCAAGTTGCCTCAGACCTCAGACCTATGGCGCTAAGCCCCTATCGGGTTAGCGCTCTGCTTACTACGGAAGCTGGTAGCCTGGTACTGTCTCGAGCTCGCGAAGTAAACAGAGCTAACCCGAAGGGGCTTAGCCATTGCACGTCTGATGAGTGGGTTTGCGCTTTTATTTTCTCCTTGTGCTTGTGAAATCTTTCCCAAAGGTGAATCCTTGACGTGTTGACTCAAATTTACTTAGCTCAATGAACAGCTTCATTCTGCGAGAACAAGACCGTCATTTGCCGACTCTATATATTCCGAAGAAAGGACTAGCTTCTCTGAGACACAAGATGGTACTAGGTAAGCAGATAGAACGGATGAGGGTCACAAAGTCTTCCCTGTCCGCCTCCTTGGAAGATAAAAATTTAACGTCTTTATATGAATCGTCCCTGTCTAGTCAACAACTTTGTCACTACTGGAAGATAGCGGATAATTTACTGATTTCTTTATTAACTCTGCAACTTCTTTGATGGGAGACCACCAGTAGCGTGCCTTATATATTCGGGGTTTCCCTCCATGAGCTCACCCACCTCCTCTTGGATTTCCAGAACTCTGCTGCAAACAACCCAGTGACTTTCCTGGGTGGATGAGCCATGAGGAATACTAACATACACAACGGAATAGCTACCGTAAAGTAAATCCAAAATGCTTTGCTCCCTGGTTTAACGGTTTCATTCATGCTGAAGAGCCCTGACACGAACGTCAAGGGTACAAACACGAGAGCTAGATGAGTCAACCGTGAGAGATTTGCTGTCTCTATGAGTGATCGATGGCTATCAATGATCTGGATCAGCGAAGTGACAATTGGGACCATAGCCTCTAACCGGCGGCTATAAATATCAAGGCTTGAAGCAATATGTTTATAATCCTCTATCAATAGGCGGCAGGTTCCCCCGTCTCGATCCTTAGGACAATGGTGTTCAAGAAAACTGATAACGGAGCGGATCTTCAGGTGTGTTGCCATAGATCGACGGGACCATCTTTGAAGAGCAATAAGGTCGGTATTCAGTGTTGCAATTTGTTCCAGCACTGCAGGAATAGTGTCTTGAGTGTACTCATAGTGCTTTGTGCTATGATACATTACCTCCAAGTACGTCATCCACTCTACGGCGACGGTTCTCAGAGGATAGTAGGCCAGGGAAACTAATGTTGGGCCGTTGGCATCAAAGCCTTCAGGCGGTCCATTGCTCCAGTGGAAGATCAGATTGTTGGAAATAGGGGAGTTAGTAACCTCCGCCTCATAAGGCTGATAGGGCTGGGGCCCGCTAGTAGAGTTTTCACCTGCTCGCTCCTAGATAGACTCCTATACAGCTTCAACCTCATACACTAAATGCCCCATATGACCTTGTCTTCCAACACAGATTCTTAAGCAGGGATTCACGTCCTGGGTCGAATTCGGGAATGGTATGGTCAAGGAACGATGTGCCAGACAGAAAGTCTTCAACGCAGCCTTGAAATGGGCGGGACTGTAGTGTGGCGGTTATTATTCGACTCTCGTCTCGAGGATTGATGACGAAAGAGTTGCTGATAGAGACGTCGACAAGCACAAGCCCTGGTCTATTTGAGTCCCAACTTCTCCATATTTATAAGAATGTGCTGCTTTTCTTACCTAGCCATAATCCGTCCTTTCCAACGGTCTTTAAAATTGAACAGCAGTGCCGTGCAAGTCCAATATTAGCGCCCTTAACCGGTGGTAACATTCTAACTTTCCGTGGAACATTCATGTCTCGGAGCAGCGTTTCTTTGGAGCCATGGTATTCGAACTGGAGCACACGGTGATATTGGATTGTCAAGAAATCTTGCGACTTGGCCATAGATGGTAGCGTGGCCCTGTAGGGCCTTGCTGCTGCTATATCGGTTTGAGAAACACCGATATGCGACGAAAAGAAGAAGGGGTCGATATTCAAGGCACAACCAAGCATCTCGATGATATTACTGGACAAATCCTCTATGACTAATAGTCGGCCTCGGAGATTTTTATCCTCCCCAGCCTGACTCTGTAGCAAGGATGCAAGATTTTTCAAGTCAAGTCTCTTGTGGCTCACAACACCAGAGGTAGAGAACTCTAGACAGGCGATTCGACAACTATTTCGGTTTGAACGGTCATTCGTAAGAAAATTGGAAAGGTTTTGGAGGCACGGATTTTGCCGAGTCCGTGCTGCGACGTATGATTGGTACGGATTTGATTCGTTGTTCATTGCGCGTTCGACTGGGCTATATAGTACAGTGATAAGTTTCTAGGCGGCAAGCAAAAGATCTTTGAGACCGATGCAGAGCTCAAGTAGAGTCTCAGGCTTCTATCGAGTAAATCATTCAAGCTTCACTCCCTACACCGTCTTTCTGATTTGCAGCGTGGCAGCCTCACTTCTGCAGCCCCGCTTTATGCAGCCAAACAGCCAAACAGCCAACCAGATAACTGTCCTTTTCACTCTGTCTCCAAGACATCAAAATATAGGACCCAACGACTTATCCGTCTCTAATCTATCAACTCTCTGTCCCCTTGGTCGGATTACCAGTGGCATTCTACTTGCTTTCACGTGCCGTTCTTACTCCGATGGGGACGATACCCAAGTTCGTTGAGACCTTCCGTCGCGATAGGGAGGTTTTCGCGAGAATAGAGAAAGAGGTGGAAACTCTTTGCAAGGAGAAGCTATTGGACTACAATATCAAGTTCTCATGGCAATCGCGCGTGAAAAAAGCTGCTTCACTTCAAAAGAAATTGGAAGATCGCGGTAATCTATATGCAAACGAAATTGATAATGTCGCTGATGTCAAGGATCTGGTGGGTGGACGAGTCATTGTGACACGCCGGAAGGATTTCGGACTTGTTGAGGAGATGATAAAGAAGAACTTTAACATCCAAGGTCGAAGTCAACATCCGAAAGCAGAGGAAAATCTAGTCACCTTGTCAGCACGGTCTCGTGGCTATGATGGTCTCCATTTTCATGTCACACGGCGAAACTCCCGAGACGAACGATACGGCGACTTGCTTATTGAGATTCAAGTAATGTCCGCATTTAGGTGGGCCTGGTCCACATTGGAACACGATATCATATACAAGAAACTGAATGGCGAACCTGACAAAATCTTATTGCTGAACCTTGAGATGCTTGAAGGCATTGAGCTGCTTTGTTCTGACTCCAATTCGCCCTGCCATGAACCACATGATGCTAGTCCAGATCAGCAAATCAGAATAAGATAATTCGTACGCGTGAAAAAGGATATAGTGTCTGAAGAAGTGCAAAATCAGAAACAAAATAAGAAGATTATTTCATGGGTATCGAAATCCGACGTTGAAAACGATCACAATCTGGTAAGAAGAACGCTTGGGCCGCATTATAGAGGCTCGGGACAATGACTTCGACCACAATATGACGAAAGAATTGTGTTCTTCGAATAGCAAGTTTTTTGGCTTGCTGGCTCAGGTCCGTAAGCTTCATTCTTACAACTCTGATACAATCTAGATTCTAACAGTTAGTGACGCCTCTATAGTTGATACAGGCAAAAGTTCGTTGGTGTAGATATTCTTTCCCCTTTGATTGCGTGACTAATTATAGCTGATTGTTGTATGACAGCAGACAGCTTCCAAATTATCGAATGACATTTCGAACGTATTCAGTTAAGGGAAGAAGAGCGCCTCGTTTTTTCTACTGTTCTGGCAAGAAAGGTCCGAAAACTAAGACGCTCGAAGTGCTTCACACTCTCATCGCCCAGCTTGCTGAATTCATCACTGGTGTGTTCGTTCCAGCCTTAGTCAAAAAGAGATACGGAAATGGTAACAGAAACCCGATTGAGATACATGAATGTTCAAAACTTCTTGCAGATCTCGCAAGTGAGTACCAAAATACTACTATCATTGTCGACGCGCTCGACGAATGCCAGGACCATGACACGCTTCTCCTCAACCTAGAAGAGGTTTTGAAGATGATTCACGCAGCCGGTAAAGCGGTCAAACTATTCTTGTCGAGTCGAAACCAAGTGGATGTGAGTGAATGCTTCCCAAGTTGTGAGACGTTAAGACTCGAACATGTAGTTGCCTTAAATAAGGAGGACATGATAAGGTTTGTGCAGGCACAGGTCAAAGAAAGGAAAAATTTACGCTTAGGGTCTCGCATTCTTGAGGGTAAACATCCGGAAAGACAGGCTCATCGAAGTGCTGGTAAAACACGCTCAAGGAATGCAAGTTGCTTCTGTTTGATTCTCTCTTACTGGTCAATCTCTAATATGAGTTTGTAACACAGGTTTATGTGGACGAAGCTTCAGCTTCAATTGTTTTTTGGTCCACATGCTCGAAAGAAGCTTCGAAATGATATAATCAAGCGACTTGAGAAGTTGGAGCTATGGGACGGAAATGCAAAAGATGACATGCTGTACAAGGTGTATGATTCTGTATATGAAGATAATACAGAGGAGAACTTGGACAGTCGAAAGTTTGCCTCCAGAGCTTTCAAATGGATGATATGCGCCATGCGACCTTTATCGATCAAGGAGCTTGCCGAGATTGCATCGATTGGCGACGACGGCGTCAAGGATGTAATCACAGTGGACGAACTTCTCCTATTTTGCAGCAATTTCATTATCTCGGATTCCGGCGGAATCGCTCAATTCCCACACCCGTCGGTTCGAGAATATCTGGAGACACGGGAGATCGACGAGATTCATGAGTATTCGCCAGAGCAGGCACATACACAAATAGCCGTAACATGTCTAGCATACCTCAGTCATCCTCAAACTCGTATTACGGAATGCAAAAGGTCAGAAAGGGATGTACTTGAGTATTCATTGCTGTATTGGATTGATCATTTGGCTGCTGTAGTGCCTCAGAACAGATCAAAACTTCTGCAACGTCTCTACAGCGAGTTTCTGTCCGAAAAACACGGAAGATCTCTCACTGTTGATTGGTTAGAGATCTTATCACAACGCTTTAATGACGGCTCCGGGCAACTCTCGCGTGTGGAAGATGCTGTCTCCAAACCCCAAAACCCTCTTTTCGCAGGATCTATATGGGATTGGTTGATATGATATCTGAATCATCAATGACGACTGATAATCTGAATAAGACGAATTTATATGATAAATCATCGTTGATGCTTGCTATCTCTTATGGACATTGCCATATTGTTACGCTCCTACTGGACAAGGGTGCGGACGTTGATCTGATTACAGAATATGGCGACTGGAGTTTTGAAGGCGCTATCGCGCTGCAGACACCATGTGAAGCTAGTTTCGAGGCTATCGGTGGATTGTTACTCGATAGGGGAGCGAACATCAATCAACGCGCAGGCAGGACTCTACGGTACCGCACTGCAGGCAGCATGTTGTAACATTAACCAAGTCATCGTTCGATTGCTACTCGATAGGGGAGCGAATATTAACGCGAGGGGAGGAGAATACGGTAATGCGCTGCAGGCAGCATGTTATAGTGGTAATGAAGTCATCGTTCGACTATTACTCGATAGGGGAGCGAATATCAACGTGAGGGGAGGACATTACTTTAATGTGCTGCAGGCAATACGTTGTGAGTATTATAAAGTCATCGTTCAACTACTACTTTATAGAGGAGCGAAATTAACACCCAGGAAGAAATAGCTTGGAACTGCAGCATGTTATATAGGTAATCAGGTCGTCGTTCAATTATTGCTCGATAGGGGAGCAATCATTAACGCGCGATATGGGAAAACGCAGGTGGAGATTTGCGTTTGCACAGCCTCGTATGAAACGTATTCTTTTCGTGTAGCTACATCTGATTTCAATCAGAAGCTGAATGTCGTCGCATAGAAATCTTCACTTTCCCTGATTCGGGAGGGGGGCTGTCCGGCAAAGAGTTGGTGGCGGACAGCCGAAGAGAAGAAGAAGGAGTAACAATGTTGGAAACAGGGGAGATGGTAATCTCCGCCTTCATAGGGCTGACAGGGCTGGGGCCCGCTAGTAGAGTTCTCACCTGCTCGCTCCTACTCCGTAGATAGACTCCTAACAGCAACAACCAAAATATCAATATGCCCCCATATGACCCCGTATTCTTAGATCTGAGGCGCAGTCAAGATCGAGTCTACCACAATCCTAACGCGGCCGCAGCAACCTCTGCAATCTTAATCGTTAACATAGCAGTCTAGTAGAAGCTCTGCCTGAGTCACGTATATAAAAGCTTAAGCTCGCCCTTCTCTTTCGCCCTTTGTCTTTTTCGTTTTGTACATTATCTAGTATATGTCCTGTACTTGGATTCTACCTAGTAACCCAAGGAATATCATCTTTCAATTGATAGTTCCTAGCCTAGTCCCTGACATCAATCAACTAATCAATCAATCAATCCCACCAACGGGCTAAGCACCGTCATACGATCAAAGAACTCCCACTACCATTTGCCATTCTGCATCGAATTTGTAGGTATTGTCTACTGAGCAAAACTCATCCTACTACCAACGCAAAACTTTTCCAATAATGTCCGACGCGTGGTTTAGTAGTAAAATATTACCTCCCGACGGCGACCCAGGAGACGGCTGCCACCCGACCGAAGCGCAGGCGCTGAAAGACTACTGCCACAAGAAAACAAGCGCAAAGGAAGCTGCTCAAGCCATCACGCAGTATCTAGTAGACTCCAATGACCCCGAGGACGAATTGTCTGGTCTCTGGGGCCTTCTCGAAGATGCTCTCGTCGAACTGCCCGCAACGCAGACCCCAGCCCTGATCCAACTGCTCGATGCCATCCGAAATCTCCCCGAGCCAGACATGACGGCCAGACGCACCACAGAGAGGTCTTGGGATGGCTTCCGGCGGGATCTGGTCAACTTTGGCCACATGTGGGCCGACTGCTACAAGTCCGACAACTGGCGCCCCGATCTGGCTGCCAGCGATCCGGCCAACCGCGCAGAATTACGAGCCGAGCATATCAAGCGAGCCGATATCGAAGCGCGCCTGACCGTCGCGGACGTCGGTATATTTCCCATGGACTGGGCCTACGAGTGCATGGCCGATGCGCTCGAGCACCGAAGCGCCGTGCTGGACTTTGAGGTCCCGGCCGCGGCCAGGTGGATTGCCATTGTCGGCAATCAAATGTACGCCGGAGCAGTTGGCGGTGAGGAGAGCTGGGCTTTGAAGAGGCCGCGTGATTTCGGAAAGGAAAGCAGCGCGATGAGCTTGGAGCGATGGGCATTCTGGAAGAAGCGCTTGGGGGAGTTGGCTCAGCAATGCGAGGCGGTGCGGATTGCGGCAGAGGGTGCGGTTCGAGAAATGGAAGCCTTGGAGCGCAATTCGCCTGGCAGCGAGTAGAATTTTGATGTTCCTGAGGTCTCAGTCAGTGTGGTAGCCAAAACGGAACACGCAAAGTCCGCCGTAAGGCTGGACCCTTCCGTGGGGCAAATGAGTATTGACATGACCAGCCATCGGTAGTAAGCGGAATGATAGGGTACAGTAGTCTTGCGGTAGAAGGCCTCCGCCTGCCAGAAAGAAACAAATATGCCGGCCGAATTCGTTGGCTAGAGCTCGATTGAACCCAACCCATCACCAATTTCACACTCCGGTGGAAGGTAATTTACGGAATCGCAGGAATGAGCGTATATTACATTAAGCAACTAAGGAGCGTATTGGCATGCCGGC
>JAABUP010006203.1_pt1 | contig 17268 bp, 17 predicted proteins | sample 5559201 | NCBI WGS metagenome assembly JAABUP01 (sample SAMN10711887, study PRJNA513373) | rock metagenome | isolation source: Antarctica rocks | place: Antarctica
CTGACGCGATCTCTGACCAACATGAGCTCAAGCAGAACAATGATGAGGGCTTACTGGACGTACCTCGGCTTCAAAGGGGAAAGAGAACAATACTCGTCAATTTCTACAGCATGACTCCGTGTACGTCGGTACTGAAGGGCCAGGAACCACGAAATCTTCATGCAAACTTGGAGGACTCGGACAGCGTCTGTATCATCGGCACTGTAAGCCACTTGTTGCCGAAACATCTCGCACAATCTTCGACATGTCGTTCCAAACTCATAGCTCGAAAAGGCCTAGCACAACTTTGAATTTGCCCAGGGTTCACCCCCTAACTGCTCGCACCCCCTAACTGCTCGCACCCCCTAACCGCTCACCCATAGGGCTGATGCCTGGAAGCCGCCTAGAGGCCGCCCTAGTCCTGATCACTTTCGCGACAAGCATAGCCCCCGGAACTTCCCGAATTGTTGCCCGGAGACGAATTTCTAGGTTGTTCTTTAGGGGCCGAAGGGTCTTCCGGGCTTCGGCCCTACGGGACGAGCCGTTAGGGGGTGCGAGCAGTAGCGGAATGTATTTATTGGCGTGATGGCTAGGCATCCTTTCCCAGGAAACACCATACAAGGTCTCGACCTCAAACCTTTCTGGGAATTGACGCCATTTCCTTGGCATAGACGTGTTTCAGATCTAAGTACGTTCCCCACATGGACGCCATCCAAGATCTCACCTGTACGAACCCTCTGAGATGTGTTTTGCACATGGAAGCTACTCAGGATCTCGTCCCGACTTCGAGCCTCCCGAAAGGCCGGCGCCATGTACTTGGCGCAGATGCTTATCATAGCTACTCCTTGAGCTCCTGGACTGAGGGGAATGCTCTCCTACATTGGGTCTCACATGTCATTTAAGATGTGAGAACTCAAAAATTCTGAGGTCACTTCTCCGTCTGGAATATCAAGGCGACAAACATACTCTTTCACGTAGAAGATCTTGTATCACTACTAAGACTCAAGCTCAGATTCTCGGGGAAAGCCAAAACCACCTGGCCTGCGAGGCTGTCGATAAGCTTAGCGGAGGCTTGCCGTTCTCATATGGCAACGATTCTGAAACATTTGCCACAACTACTAGGAAAACGGAATGGCCAATTTAGTGGACAGCAGTCATGTGGATGAGCGAGACCATCTGCGTTGGTCCTCTTTATCCGAATATAACTCTAAAGGAGAGCCTTTCCAAGGCAAATCATACAATCTTTGAGATGATAAGTCGAGGTTTATTCACCAGGGATTACTAGATGCATCAGGGATGGATATCCTCCGCATCCTGAATGGAAATCGGCAATGGAGCCAACCTCCGTACTTCAATCGCCCGTTGCTCTAAGTCGTGCTATACCTTTGGCACCAGAATCTAGGTCCTAGGACTGTCGTCCAAAGATAGAACGTGGATCGGGGCGTCCATCTAGTCAGCTACTAGTGTCTAGACCGATTTCGCATGCATGACTAGTACCAAGGCTGCGGCCGGATCTTCACGGTTTTGAAGTCAAATAACAGAATCCACGAGGCCAATAAGCAAGCCATACGACGAGCACTAACCAATTAAGGGCTGGTTATTGGACGTGGGTCTCTGCCATGTGCTGACCTCGTTCCATGCTTTCTTAGGGGGCCTGGGCATGCGCCATACTTTTCTTGTCTGCTCTGGATTCAAGGAGCTGCTCGAGCTGTTACGAAAAAAGCTACTATTCCGATGGCCCTCCAATGGTGAGGTTCTCTTTTGATTTTCAATCGGTCAAAGTCGTCCGATCTTCGTATACTTCCTTCGGAACCTATGTCAGAGCCTACTTCCGCCTCCAAAACCCAATTCTTGTTTGCCGAGAATACATCGCCTAGAGAGGATGATTGAGGCCCTCTTTTGCGAGATCAATACACTCATGCATCCGTTCTTTTTCCACCTGACTTTTCACTGTCTCACTCGTGTCCCAGTGCTTTCTGTATTGCTCAAAAGCTAGACACCGCTGAATCACAGTTTTGCGATAAGGACTGCAAGCAATTTAACTTTGCATTTGGCGTCTAGACTTTGATGCTGTTGCCACTGCGAAGGCTAGACGTTCTCTACGTTAAATGCTTCAGCCGCCATGTGCTATTCTGTCTCTGAGCCAGACTAGGTGGAGCTGGGCGGACGCTCGACAACTCTGTTGTGGCCTTTCCCACTGGAATCCACATGGCCTCCCCCGTGTCTGTTTACCGCGTGCTATTGACCTATATACCTTTGTGGCTTAGTCTAGCCCATGTTTTCTTGGACGTTCTGACTTTACAGACCATGATGGGCCTCGTGAGGATCGGCAAGGAGGGCGAGGTCCAGTTGATGGAGATGCAGTCCCAATCCTATAAGAGGGTCCATGCCACCCGACTAATCATTCTCATCATCAGCACTCACCAGCATCCTCTGGAACAGCCACAGTCTCTCATTCCAAACCAACAAGCAAACCTTTGCACATTTCTACCACAAGCCGGTCTTACACGTGGAAATCAAACCTTCATTCGAAACTTTACAGCACATGCAATATTGCATTCTACCGTCATCATCTCTTCCCTTCTTGGGTTAGCGGCGGCCGCGCCTCGCGTCATCCTCGAAGATGCCATTAACAAACGTCTCAACGGTCAAACGGTTACTGTGACCGTCACACAATCGGGGATATGCAGTGTTCCGGCTAGCACCCTCGTCAGCACCCAACCTGGCAGCACTATCTACAGCACTCATCACGAAACTCTTACGAATTCTCAGCACTTCAATACTCCTTCTTCCATTCATTCTCTAACTTTATCGAGTACCCACTCGCAAAGCGAAATTAGTACTCAGCATTCTCAAACATCATCCGGTCATTCTCAAACACCATTCAGCAGTCATTCGCAATCTCTGTCAAGAAGCCATTCCCAAATTGCTACTGTTACACACTCTCGGAAAGGCAAACCCAGCAGTACTGATGTTCACATTTGCGACCTGATCAGATTAGCGAAGTAAGCCAAAACATGGACTAAGGACACTCACATCTCATATGATTGCAGCCACCATTCTTTTCTGTGTGGTAACCACAATTTGGACAATCTTTGGTCTCTTTGCTCAGGTACTCCAATGTAGCAGCCTCCTGTCCACTACGTAGCTCATCTTCTGCTCGCCGAGCAGTGACATCAACACAAGAATGGCCATTTTCCCACACGATATCGCACTGAATGCAAGTTCGCCCCCCACAAGTCACGCACAGAATCCACTGGGTCTGACTTGGGTCGTAGGAGCTACCAGATTCACAGCCTGAATGGCGGCACCGCTGAAACTGTTGGCTACCTGCCAAATATGCTTCAAAGGCCAGGTCGTTGTACCTGAACCCAGTTATCAGCCTTGTCTTTGATATCGAGAGAACATAATAACGTACCTTTCGCGAGTTTGCCTATCGGCCAATGCTTAAATATCGTCAGCTGTCAATCGTCCACCACAGCTTAGGCAGTCGATTTGATCCCATATCTTCTCATTTAGTTGGGTAGAGATCGAGATAAGAAGGCATTAGCTGCAAGTATTGATCTCGTACTGGCAGATGAAAGTGACAATGCGTTGGGGTATGCTCTGCGGAGTCAGGCTCTCAAAGTATACAGCGCAGTTTCGAGTTGCTGGGGCTACCAGTACCGTCGCTTCTATGTTCGTCACAGCCTTGTTGGGCGAGTCAGAAGCTTGGGCAGTCCTTTGGACAATGCGAGGAGCGGAAGCCACGGGAAACTGGGTAGCGGAGAGTTTCCGAGTGACTGATTCAGAAGAGGATGCGGCCGATGTCTGTACACTTGTCCCTTGTGACACATTCTGCATTTTCGGTGCCGTTATTGTTCTGGAGTAAGAGGTTATTTTCCCCTTCATAGTATTGGGGCAGGCTGCATTGCTCCTGGCAGCGTCTTGACGGTCTACCATTTATGCCGCCCAGGTCCTGCCCAAATGTGCATTACGAGCCAAGAAGGCTTGTCGTCTTTCTTAAGTCGATTGAGGGTTGACGGCAGACATCACGACATTTCCGATGGCTGATGGTTCATGCAGGATCAAATCAGCAGCGGTATCAATTGGTATCTGGGTCGCTGTTGCTGATGGGCAAATCGGAGGTCCAGGTGCCATAATTGTTACGGAAGCTTAGAGTTAACCCCGACGCTCTGCAGCTCGCCGTTCCTCCCAGGATCGGCGTCTCTCTATCCTTCGAGCTCGCCAGGCTTGTCTTTCTAGCCTTACCCTAGGAGGAACATTTCCCTGTCCGTGGGTCACAACGACTTGAACTCCCGGGCTAATAATGGTGGATGGTTGTTGAACGACGGGCTTAAGCTCCGGAAGCGGTCCCCCGGTTGCGTGAGCCTTCAGTATCAAGACGCGATCACGTGCTCGCACGCATCAGTTCAAGCTTCGATGCTCCTCGCTGGTAGGTTTTGCCGTATTGATCGAGAACAACGCGGATGTTTTCCCTGGTCCATGATGTGAAACAATGCCCAAGTAGTGTCGAGGGCACCCCCGCAATCCGATATTCTTCGTAAGTTGACATCTTGAACGTGATCAACGATGCTACGAGGAAGATAGTAGTTCAGTTGTGTGGTACTAAGCCGAGTTGAGATAGGTAGTGGTCTTGAATGGAATGAGTGCCAATAGTGTATGTACGAGTACTGAGTGGAATTCCGAAAATCCAAAAACTCGAGTCATCTGGATCATTATCTCCATGACGACATGTACAAGAGCAAAGGCAAAAGTAGATGGGAATGTGAAGAACCTGAAACAAACTCGTTGTGTAAGACAATAGGACAATAGAGGACCTCCTTGGCCTTGAAAGGATTCACCATCTCATCGGAATTAGGGAGCGCGTGCTTAATTATCTCTAATTAGCTGTGTAATATACTGCAACTCCGTAATCAGCCAAAGGAGTATTTGTATACTTTAGAGCATATCGATGGTGTAGTCGATAGCCAATGTCGTTTGAACGAGATTTCATAGTCGGAGCTCATTTCAATCACGTAATCATCGTCAATAAAATATATACCGGCGGCGTGAGCGCAGAAGAAAATGACCTTCAACGCTTCTTTCTCCACACTAATCTCCGTCGGGAATGTGTCCTCGGGGCGTATGTTCGCATTGGGGTTTGGGGTCTACCTCTGGAGGGCAAAATTGCAATGCTGCAAGAGGTCAAGACATTCATTGACTTTCTGGATTGCATGACACTTTTGTTCGAGGTTGAGGCGCTTTTTCTGTGATTCTTGCAGTGGAGCCATGATGTGCTTTCGCTATGTTGTCGAGAGGGCGATGAGCAACAACAAAGAGATCGGTGTGGGCTGTGCAACAGTGAGCTGCAGGATGTGGAAAGTTCGTTACATTGCTTCTTGGATGTTTGTACAACTTCCCGTAAGAGAATGTTAGCCCCAGTAATGTCCCGATGCATCCAGCCACGGCGGTGTATCTCGCAAAGTCCTTCTAAAAATTGCCTGCGTAGACCTCTTCGATCAATCAATGTCATAGTAGACCACTCGTTGAAGGTCCTCGCCCAATAGTGTTGCACGCTGCTTTGGGAGAAATGTCGCATGTGCACGGGCAACTTGGACTTCAATGTTCAATCCGCCAATATGATAGCCTATAGCCACAGAGAGTCTCTTGCCGACTCTACGACGCTTGATAGACTCGAGTTGGCGCTCAACCTGAGTCTCAACTCGCTTGTAGGGTGACGCCGTACCTTGCCAAGGTCGATGCGTTCACGAGGCTGAGAATCATGATGATCGGCTACATCAGGGAGAGTTTCTTTGACGTGGCGTGCATGTGTCTGGGCCGCAGCCTTGATGGTAGCTGAGGAAAATACCGTTTGCGTTAAGAATGCCTCCTCTCGTTCCCGTTCCAAGCTTCTCAACTTGTGATCAAAGCGTTCGAGGTCTTGAGGCCACCTAAACTGGTGAGGCTGCTGGTACATTCCCACATTTTTATTGGAGAACCGCAAGCCCGCTCCAATTGCTCTTGATCTGAGGGGCCTATAGCCCTTAAAAGAGAACATGATGCGCAATCGATATAACCAAGGGAAGTTAATGGGAATTGTCCAGCCAAGTATAACAGGCGGAAGGAGGTCCACGTTCTTGAACGTTATCTTTCAAATACGGTCAATATCGGAGCCTTGAAATGCTCACGAATGAGACCGAGAATGAAACTATAAATCTGTCTAGTCAGGAGGGAGATATCGTCGGTCGATATGATGAGAACGATCACGAGTGGATTCGAATCCGATGGAGGCATGTCAACACGCTCTTCCCATTGCGTAGATGCCTGGAACTGCGAAATGGAAGCGTATAATCTCACATGTATATTCCTCCAATGTAGGATCCAGCTTGAGGTGTCCTCGTCTTCCGAGAAAATACTGGCGGCTTACCATCTTCGCCGTGCATTTGTGCGAAGCCGAACACGATCGCGTATGTCAGTTCGCTGGAGTTCGTTCCAGAAACAATCTTCGCCGCGTCACCTTTGTTTATTCATTTCGTCTGTAAGAAATTCTTTGAGTGAAACACGTCCGGCCATAGCTCGAAACGTCTGTTGTGGGGGATCTCATCAGATTTCACTATATTCCATACCCATAGCGAAGAAAGGTCAAATTTTGCAGGCTGCCAGGTGGCTGGATCTTTCGTGAGCTTATGGTATGTTTCATTGTAAAAGGGGATACTAGGATCGTTTCGAAACGTAGTGGATTGCGCAGCTTGCACACGAGTGCTTGGGGGCATGACGTACGGTGCGTGAGTGCACTGCAGCACCTCAATTACCTGATCTAGAATTGTAGGTGCTGTCGATGATTCAGAGGATTTGCCAAAAAATGTTCTGTTGTTGATTTTTTTGCGGGGTGCGAGCTCTCTCCGTCCTAGGGTCACAGGTGATGGAATTGCGAGCATGATTACCCTTGCGCAAAACGTGTTTTGTGCCTAAGGAGTTCTGCGATGACGGCGAAAGGGACGTCACGGGAGCGATAGTATAGTAGAACGGCGTCGTCTGATACTATCAGTGGAGAGTCAGCATTGCGCTTCACTTCATTGATGGTGACAACGAATGCTTCACAGGCGACAAAATTCAATGGCCTAAGGAAAGACAAATCGTTCTCAGTACTGTTATGTACATCATCGTTGAAGGAATCTGGGGTGCTGGGGCTTGTCGACACCCAGCGAGGTGAGTCTGGACTAGATATACGGACGAGTCTGTGGTCTGACAAAAGACAGAAAGAATAAGCGGGCAAGTTCGACCATCTTCTTGAGTCGCTTTCTTGTAAGCTTGTGATTCTCATGCAAGTGGTCCTCCATTCGCTTCAACGTCTTGTTTGCCTCATTCAGATCCCTTACCCAAGAGTGGGGCAAGCTCAGGTTTCGACAGCACTTTTGCTCCGCAAGCTCCTGTAGCAGGACATTGGCCCGCTCCACGCACCACAAGCAAATGCAGGACCAAGTGAAAGGTTAAGGCAGCGAAGCAGAAGGCCAAACATCTTCACCGGCGGCTTCAGGAAAAATTCATATATTTGTATAAATATAAGAAAAAGAAGACTGTCATCGAAGAAGAGGGTTGATGGGTGAAGAAGGAGGTGTTGGTATTGGTAGTGTATGTTTGTAAGAGAGAAGGGAGGAAGTTGGGGGTTTATATAATGCAGGCTGTCACTAGCACTGCTAGTATCCTTCCCTCATTTCACACGGATGGATTCATAGTCCCAAGGAATGCCAATACCTATGAAGGTCATCTGCGTCAGTGAACATGCTCTCTATGAATTCAATTGGCCGGTGCCATGAGACCGAGATCTACCAGTGATTGGTGATATGGAAGTGGAGCACTCAAGTTGTGGATATGTATGGGCCAGGCTAGTGGTGAATGTTTGCCACTCACTTGGGCTGTGACGAGGTGATGAGCGTGGAGTTGTTTGTTTGAGAAGAGTTTAGAAGAGGAAGGATCCTTTTTTGAAGGGTCTTTGACCTGCTGTTGTTCATGCGAACGATGAACATTGAAACATGGATGCCATCTCTCCCAGTGGAGCAATAATAACGTTGAACTCGGAGTGGAATTCACTGGTCGTGAAGATGTTCGAATGTGAAAAGGAGTGCTCTCCTACCGGCGTCAGGGCGCTGGTAGCACACTCGTGGCGTGGCGTGCTATCTCAATACCACGGAAAAGGGGGGAGGTGTCGTTCTATGAGGAATCTGGCGTTGTGATAGTTGACGGGTGTGAGGTTGATTTGAGTGATTTAGAGTTGGCAGAGGAAATCCAAATTGGATGGTGCTGTGGTAGAGAAGTGTAGATAGTGGGAAGTGATGGCTGAGTGCATGAAGGATGCGAGAACGCATCATTGAAAGGTGCCGAGAGTGTAGCAGTAGCCAATCGAAAAATTTGCATAACGAGGTCCAAATGGAATTGGACAGAAGCAAAATCAAAGCTACATAAGCGTGAAAAGGGCAAGAACACAGCAGGGGCGTAGAGGAAAATGTAATGCTTCTTAAGGCAAGAAGCCTAGAAATACGGCAAAAGTGTACAATGCTTCCTCTAAAGCAGCCCAAAAAACATCATCTCTAGGGGTTTCAACTCCGAAATGGAATGCATTGGCGTAGAAAAACCATGGATGTTGCGAGTTGTTTGAGTTGTAGACCATGGGGGCAGGGCGATTGAGGTAGCGACAGAGGAGGAAACGTGGCAACTCTCACCCTATTGGAGCGGAAGGAGTAGCATGTACTTGTCTTGTAGAGGTGACAGAGCAAAATGGAGACCCGTGGCAGAGTACGTACCCAGGAAAATGGCGTGCATAGACACACATTCGAAGCCCAGAGTCAGCAGTAGCCTCGGAATTTAGATTAGAATAGAGTCATCTTACAGGACAATTCAACGATATGTTCTCTTCGCTTCAATGTCACTTTTCCGAATCACTTACTTACTCCGACGACGCATCCCCACCACGAGAGCTCTGATCCAATGATAAGGCTCACACTATGTATCCTAGACCAAATCCATCGCTCCCATTACTTCTTGCTAAAAATCATCCAATTGTACCATTACTCGCTGCTTTCATCTCCAGACATAGCCGGTGCTGGCGGCGCCGTCGGTGCAAAGTTGCTTCTAGCGCGAATTCTAGCACCATACTTCCAGAAAATGACTGGTATCGGAACAAGCATCAGAGCTACACAGCCCAGCAGTGTCCCTGCCCAATTGACGCCAAGGCCGTTGAACATGTAGATACTGAAGAGTGGGAAGACTGCACCCGCGAGTGATCGAAGAAAGGTGTTCGCTGCTATTGCTGAAGCGGCGCTGGGGGATGTTAGTCTTATTGAAAGTGAGAAAACGGATTGGGTAAGGTGACGTACAACATAAGATAAGCGTCAACAAGATAGTTGAGCGCTTGCAGGAAGATGGATAACAAGCCGAACCCAGTCAGCAATCCAGACAGTGTAGGTACTATCCAGTGTATGTCTGCTCGGTATCCAGACCAGCCGAACCAGAAAAGGCCCAGGGTAAATGAGACTCCGCCCATAATTGCAGGAGGTAGACGCCACTCGGGTATGGTCACGCCATTGTTTGCTGCCAGCTTCTTGTTGTAATCGGCTTGAGTATAGACGATGTAGGCACCCGCCAGCAGCATTCCTAAGATCATGCCAAAGTAGGGTAGCCCACCAATGCCTTGGTTGAAGCCGTGGATCTGCTGGAAGACAATTGGATAAGCTGTGAGGAAGAGGTAGAGCAAGCCGTAGATAAAGGCCATATAAATGCTGAGCAACAGAACAATAGGCTCCGTGACGAGCAGGCGCAGCGGCCGACTGAAATTTTTAGTGATGAGTTCTCGCAAGTCGACTTCGATTTCTTCTTGTTTGGCGTGAATTCCCCAATTCAAAGTCCTTCGGCGTAGCTCGCTGGCTTTTTCCACTAGAACAATGGGTGGGTATGTCTCCTCGAGGAAGAGAACATTCAGTCCGAAGGCCAAGAAGCCCATGATTGCTGTGAAGTATTGCGTCCATCTCCAGCCAAGACTTTTATTCATCACCGTAAAGCCACCAATGAACGGCGCCAGAAGCGGACCAGTGAACACGGTCATGGAGAAGACAGTAATCGCAAGACCTCGGGTCCTAGCATTGAACATGTCTGAAAACACCGCCGCGACGACAGCGAGCGGGCAGGAAGCGAATACGCCGGCGAAGAATCTGCAGATAAGAACTGTCTGGAGATCTTTTCCCACAGCTGTTCCAACGGAGAAGATAGAGAACCCAAAAGTTGAGAGTAGAAGAGGAAGCTTCCTACCCTTTAGTTCTGAGAATGGCGCCCATACGATGGGTCCCGTAGCAAAACCCAGCACATATAGGGAAAGGCCGAGTATTCCAACTTCCTCAGAGACTCCAAACTGATCCGCGACCGCAATCGTAGCTGCCGAGAAGATACTGCTAGCGAAGGCAGAGGTCAAGGTCGTGTAACCGAGCACAACAGCAATCAAGATCCTGAACATCGTGTCAGCCGGCCACCACATTCGTACGCGAGACTATATACGCACTTTTTCCTTATAGCCCAATTTTGCGGATGCATTGGATCATCTATCCCATCGAACTCCACGACATAATCCTCCTTGGCCGGTAGCTGAGGAGGATAATCCTTTCCCGCCCCAAAATTCGGCAGTGGTTTCTTTGATTTTCTCGACGCAATGGTCCTCCCAACTGTACCGCTGTGCTGCGTCCGATGCGTCTCTATACGACCGAGTTCTGTTGGGTGTCGTTCAAGATCTCGTTGTGTGTTGGTTCTCGACACGCGCATCTCTTCTCGTATGATACCCGAGGCGGTCGACGCTGACGACCCTGTTGACGCTGTATGCTGTCGTTCGATGCTCGGGGGCTTCTCGCCAATCCTTTTTTCGTTCATTGGCATTCCATCTGGGAAGTAGGTATCTGGGAATCGGTCGGGACTGGCTGCTTGCTCAGCCTTCTCGAGGTCTCTGTCGACGTTGTCCATTGCGCTTATAGGTTTGATTGATGTTCGCGACGGTCAAGAACGAAGGGAGGTGCTCAGCCTAATATTCAGAATCAGAAGGCTGGTGGGATCTGTGAGGCTTTTGTTAGGTTTAGTCGGGCCGGCTCACATATCAGTAATCATCCTAAGCCATCAACATGTATCACTAGTGGGTCCTTTCGCATGAGATGTGCTCTGGGTATAACAGGGACAAGCACTCTTATACCCAATACAACAGAAATTTTATCTTACCAACAACGAGAAGGGTTCTCTTCAAACAATCCATCCTCGCTCTCGCTCCTACGGCCATGCCGTGCAATGCGGGCTGCGGCACCAGCGGCTGTAATCCTTTGACCTCGACGTCAGAGACAAGCTAATCTTATCAGCGGAAACTCCGATTGGCCAATTGACTGTACACGCGAAAGAAACTCATATCAAGCCAGAACGACGAAAGATGAACATCCGGAGGGCTCTTCCAGAGCCGAGGATGGCGTCGAATGTTGGGAAGGGTCGGGTGAAGTGTTCAGGCTACATACAGCTTCTAGCAACTTTGACTACCTAGGCATACCAAACAGCCATACTAGCCTCGAGCTACCTCCACCTTCTTCTTCGCATTCCTGCCAATTTACTCGTTGGACTGGCGCCATACTCGAGAATTACGGTCTCTCCTTTTAGGATTTTCTGTCCATGCCATTGTGAAAAGACCCCCCGTTGTCTTGTCAATTCCCACCCTGCTTTTTTGGCTCTCGTTAATGGAACCAGTCTTGCCTTCATGACGAAAGGCACGTAGTCCGGCACCTAAACGCCCTTCGCTAATGCCGCGGGTATACCATGCCGCTAAATCGTAGAACAATCAATGCAATAGTGCATGGCCAATGCTGAGCTGCTGCCGGAGCCTTGCGTGCGATACCTATTGTGTACACGTCCATTCAAAGTGCAGCGAAGCCCCGCGCCGAGGCCTGTCTGAAAGACGTATGCATCCGCGATGACCACGCTCCTCTCACTTCATAGCTTCCCCACCTTCCATTGGAACGCCAGGGGGAGCAGGGAGCTGTCCTTGCATATGTGGGTACTGGGCTTGTGGGAAGTGATTATAGCTATTGCTAGGTGCACGGCTGATCTGGTGAGGGAAATGAGGCTGCTGTTGAGGGCTTCGGTTATAGTGCGGTTGTGGGGATGCATAGCTTCGCATTGGGGTGCCTAGGTAAATTTTAGTAGGTTGTTTTAAGAAGTTCCCAGGAGACTAACCGTTCGGTGGGTGTTGAGGCGCGTAAACAGGTCCCCCATACTGAGAAGTGCTCATATACATTGGGGTACTTTGTCCTTGAAATGAGCCTTGATGCATCATAGGAGTGCCTCCTCCTCTACCAGGGCTAGGATATCCACTTGTTGGCTGTGACTGCCCAACATACGGTGGGACCTGACCGTGGGGAAACATCTGCATTTGGGGACCATGCATGGCCTGCGGGCCCATAAAGCCTCCTTGAGAAGAGCTGTGGGCCATCATCGGAACTGCGTAGTGTTGGCCTGGAGAGGGCGCAAAAGGAGGGCCACTAGGCATTCTTCCAAAGTTCTGGGCTTGAGGTCCGCCAGGTGCCATCCCATAAGGAGCCATTGGCTGAACATGGGGGAAGTGCGCTGGTTGACCCATCGGTGCAGGATAGGCCAAATAAGCGTTCTGACCACGAGGAGTTGAATATGCTGAATTCGCTGACGGGGAGGGATGCATCCGGTCGTCGAAATGATGAGGTCCAGCTGGATAATGATGGGGTTGGGGTGGACCGTGGTATGCTGGCTGCTGAGGCACCTGAACGTGAGGAGTGCCTTGCGTGCCATGCTGGAGATGGAGTGGAAGCTGATTAGGGAACGCTTGATTCGGAGAAATTGCGGGTTGCTGAGGAGTGGCACCACGCGAAGGCATAGGTACGTCATCGTACATGTTTTTGTAGGACTTGAAGTCTTCTTCATCCTTCACCTGGCTCCATGTAACCGGTGTTGCATGAGCATAGACAATTCCGCCATTGGAAGCGTAGTCTTTGACCTTATTCTCCTTTTGTGCTTTTTCCCTCAGGCGCTTCAGGGGATTGAATAGCTCCATAATCGAAGGCTTGTCTCCAGCTGGCACGGGCTTCTTGTCACCAAAGAAGTCACTTGGGCTAGGTGCTCGAGACGTAGGCCTAACATTTGAATTGGGTCTGGAACTGGAAGTAGGACTGGACAATCCGGGCAGCTGGAAAACGTTCGCGGTAGGGTTTGGCTTGAACTCGTGTGCATTCACGTTGAGTCTGATGGAGGCTGCGGAGGTTGGGGTGCGCACGGTGCTTGATGCTTGTGAGCTAGGGACTGGTGCAGCGTTAAATGAAGGCCGGCTAGGAGGCTTCTGAGAAGTGTAGATATGAGGAGGCACAGGAGCAGTAGCTGGCATGCCAGCCTGAAGGCCAGCCTTGTGACGGTTATGCTGATCAGCCAGGCGGTGGCTCAGCATGCCTTGGCCGCCGTGCCCAGAAGCTGGGAAAATGTTGGCGAATTGCGTTTGCTTATCGCGGGATGACACACCTGCCTGCGGACCTCGAGGTGGAAGCCCTTGACGGAGATTGTACTCCTGACGGGCGGCATTGGAGGTGTTTGGTGGAGCTCGTGTGCCATCAGTCTTGGATTCATCAAGACCCTTTGATGATGGCTGGTCTCCTGAACTTGCCAGAGTCTTTGCTGGTATAGACGCTTTCTGCTCGGCTTCTCGCTGCGCTTTCTCCATGATCTCCTGTTGTTTTGTCTTATCCTTTGCAAGGATTGGAACCAAATCCTTTGGAACTGGCGTGTGTAGCTTGAAATTTGATGAGAACTTCTTCAGATCGTTGAGCTTAATAGCCTTATCATGCACTGCACGCCTCTTGCGGTCTTCAGCGACTCTATTTTTCTCGGTGCTGGCGAAGTTTTTAAAAGCAGCCAGGGCATCCTCAGTGTCCACATTGGAAGTAGCGTTCGATATTGGTGCCTTAGGAGTTTCAGCTAGACGTGAAGTGTTCGTGGCAGCTGCATTGACCGTAGAGCCGTCCTTGTTACTATCTTGCTTGGCTTCTGTTGTCGTAGCATTGCTAGACCCAGCGAGAGCCGTACCGTTCTCGGTCGGCTTCGATGCGGCATTAGTTTCTGTCTGAAGACTCGCTTCCGATCGAGCAATCTGAGAAGATATGATTGCTGGATCTACTGGCGCACCTGCCACAGAAGATTTGCCGCTGAGAGGTCGACGAGCTGGTGGCATGTATCTGTGGGGTTGGTTGGACTGTAGAGGGGGGTAATCTGCGCCATTGCGACGAACACCACTGTACCTGAGCCCGGATTAGCTTACTTTTACAAGCTCCACGAGAAGCAATACTCACTTCGATTCTTCGTCAATCTCGCCGTTTTCATCTACCATACCACGCTCTTCTCTGACATGAGCATCTTTTGAAGTTGACCCCTCGATCTCCCGTGCAACGCGTTGAGCCTTAGCCTCGATCTCGCGGTAGGCAGGATTGGACCGGTTTATGGTTGTGGTGTAGTAATCTTCGCTGTAGTCTGTCTTCAAACCGAAAAGCCGTTCATTGGCTTTGAATTGGTCCCACGCCTCGCCTGCCCCAGAGCCTGACCCCTCGAGAGAGAGATCAACGTCAGTGTCAGTGCTAGCGTTAGATGCCCAGGGTTGAAGTTGACGCTCGCGGAGAGCTAGATTGCCAGAAATATCCGTATCCGTGCGGAAGCCCGCTGTAGCTCCTAGATTGCGGCGGTGAGCTAATGGGCCTTCGTGATACACCAGAGTACTCACCATTCTGATATTTGTCTTGGCCACTCAATTGCACTCCGTCAATCGCAACCTCGGCAACGTCCTTCACATTGAACGTCATATCGTGCTCATCACCAACACCCACGTAGGCTGCAGTGTCCTCTTGAATTCCGTTTGCTTGCCCTTTCTCGCCGTTCTTGATCTGTCGCACCATCTTGAGTAGATAAGCGGATTCATCGTTGCCCATAGATGCTCCCCAGAAAAGACCAGAGAATGCATCTTGGTTTGTGGTTGTGATCGTGGCAGGTTGACCCTAAAGATTTCATGTCAACGAGAGCTCTCCACAGGTTACTGGCCAGCAGCTTCACTTACCATAGAAGTCGCCATCAACCATAAGAAGCGGTCGTGGTTGACAAGCTTCGAAGCGGATTTCAATTTCTGGTTTGTTGGGGCCTTGCTTGTGCTTTGTATCTGAGGTCCAGCACCATTCGATTGTCCAGGAGTATTAGAGCGTTGAGTAATAGGGTTCCTGCCGGATGTCCAAGCTTTTGGAGTGGGGTTCCGGCTAGACATTTCTGGTGAGCCCGGAGGGTTTTGAGAGCTTTTGAGCAGGCAGGGGCGCGGACAAGTCAAAGAGAATAAGAGGTTCATTGAATACGAAGGTTGCATAGGGAGTGACAGTCTGAGTGATCATTGTGAATGGGTGGGTTTAGTTCTTACCTCTGGGATCCATCATTTGGCGTAGCAGTACCCGCCAGCTTGCGACTGCTATCGACATTCTTGCTGTTAGTAGCACCACCAGCAGGCTTATCCTGCTTTCCAGCGTTTGGCATGATGTTGGTAGAGTTGCCCTCTGTGCCTGAAGGACCTCCATTAACCATGGTAGTAGCCATGGCTGTAACACTTAGGGTTGCTGCCAGCGGTCAACCCGCGACCGGGTAGGTACTGATTGTGTGGATGCAAAGGCGGGCTTATGATTAGGAGGAGGTGCTAATTGTTAAGCTGCAGACCTCATATGTACTGCGGAAGTCCGCTGAAATCAATGGGTTGAGTGTGTAGGAGAGAGTGATGTTGAACTCGGAGTTGTAGAAATGTTTCGCGCTAGGAACTCAGGGATCGAGCGCCTTGCCGTATTTAGCGGAGAGCCTCAGCCGCGGTAGAACCCGCCGAAAGCCCAAAGGCAATTGAAAGATGTGCTGGAGAGAACAAGCCAAGCATTATTCGACGAGGTACGATGTAATTCTAGTCAAGAGCTGCGGGATATGTATCTAGTCAGTGTCTGGAGCTCACGGGGTAAAGTGTCCGAGTCCACTTGAGATTTCCAAGATTGAAGCTGGGGTGTTCGCCGCTAAACCCGAAACAAGCGAGAAGACGGCGAACTAAGAAAAGCGGATAAGCTGCTTAGAAAAGGTACACAGCAGAGACTAAGGTACTAACCTCACTTGCTTGCAGTCTCCACCTTCTTTATTCAAACCACAACGGCTGCATTGGCAAGGAACGGTCTGCACAGGCCAATAGAGCAATGCAAGCACAGTCTACCTCCCAACGATCGGGTCAAAAGAGGGCGCCCGAAGCGTCCAACCCTCCTCCTCCCCCAGCAGCACCTGCATTTTCTTCTCAAGCACCAGCAGGCACTCGGACGTCGTCGGGCTCCTCAAGGTCATCAAACTATCGCAGGCAAAATGTACGTTTACTGGCCATTTATCTTTTGACGAAGGAGTGGGATGCCCTTTTCGTATTCACATTTGACTGACAGTTTACTGCATGATCAGCCAGCGCAACAGCTCTCTCAAATCGAGAAGAGTGTCACGCACCTCCTTATAGCCACTAAGCAGTTACTAGAAACCCTTACACAATGGTCGCGGCATACTGCAACGGAGGGGGAGGTGTCTGATGTTTACGTTCGCCTTGGCTATGAATTCAACATTGCATGTCGCGCATTCAATGGTATTGGGGTTGATACTTCGGATCTTGGGCCAGTACCAGAGCTACTCCGAGCAATACTTGAAGAAACTCTCAGCCAAGAGGCCAGCTCAGCCAGCCTAGACAGGTTCTTACCACGGATAAGGGACATCATTATCACGCTCCTTCACGGCTTGAAAAGAAAACAGCAGAGATTGAGAGCGAAGACAAGCAAGGATAACGTTCCAAATGGTGGTAATCTTGGTCCATCTGGAAGCTCGAGTAGTCTCAATACTGGTCTTGCGCAGATGCTAGAAGATGTGCCTTCACGAAGATCAGGCGAGCGCGGCTCTTCCGAGCGACGCACTGGCAGTGGTGGTAGCACGCTAGTTGGAGATATGAATGGGGAGTGGGCCAGTGGAGAAGAAGTCCCTCCTCGCAACTCCTCTGTACAATCAACGCGCCAGAGGAGTGGTGGTGCTCTGGTTGAGACCTCGAACCGAAGCTCGAACCGGGAAAGCCAAAGGCACATTCCAGTCTCCCTCTCAGAATCTTCTTTCTCGAGTGGTACCTCACAGAGCACTTCCATTCTGTCGCCGAACCCTGATGGGGAAGCTCAGCAAAACCAGCAAGTGCCCAGCATA
>JAABUP010006204.1_pt1 | contig 17268 bp, 24 predicted proteins | sample 5559201 | NCBI WGS metagenome assembly JAABUP01 (sample SAMN10711887, study PRJNA513373) | rock metagenome | isolation source: Antarctica rocks | place: Antarctica
AAATTCAAGAGTCCTCCGCCACCAAAAAACCTGCAAAGGTGACAGCCCCAACTCCTCCAGCAACATAGCACTAGGTGTAGCATACTTGACCCCACAGATGTGCCTAAGGTATCTGTCATAGAGGGACCGCAAAGCAGTTCGCGCTCTGTTTGCCGCGCCAGAGGGGCTGTGCATGCCCCACAATTCACAACCGTTGCATGTATGCTGAGCTCCTTCGTCTTTGAGTCAATTTGCTAGATGCATTTTGTTAATCCGTTGACCGCCTTGCTTTACCGTGTACGTCTGCGCACCATGATAAGCCGATTGTCAGAAAACCTTCGTCATTCATATGCATGTGTTGGCCTGCGCGCATTGTGTAAACCTAGCTATACGCGTCGACCGCTCGACAAGTTTCGCCAACTGCGGCATCTCGCTGTTTGTGACTTGTACTCGACGGGGCCGCACTTGCAGCGACGTGAGCCGCCTGCGCAAAGGATTTCGCGTTTAACACAGCAACCTGCAATGGCGGGCTTGTCCACAGCGCCTCCCACCGAAGATCTTGCTTCCCTGCAGCAATTAGCACTACAAGCTGCAAAGACTGGTGCGGAGGTTCGTTGCATGCTGGCATCGGTCACACCCTAGGTTTGTTACGGTCTCGCCGCTTGAAGATTCGACCAACCACGCAGGTGGTGCAAGAGGCGTTGGACAAACCTCGCAATATCCACTTCAAAGGAGTAACAGACCTGGTCACAGACACCGACAGAGCCAGTGAAGATGCAATTTTAAAGGTAAATTTTTTTTTTGGGTGCGTATTTGCATCCAGTGCCCAGCACAGCAAGCCTCTATTGGCTAGAGATGGCATGCAGGTGCGCACGCGTGCGCACATGGCTGGTCCTGGCTCAGCAGAGACTGGCCAACTCTTGACTCGACAGTACTGTAAAAAGAAGTGTCATTTCAGGTGCTTCAAAAGGAGGTGCCAGACCATGGCTTCCTTGGTGAGGAAGGTGGTGTGTCTGGCAACGCAGACTCTGAATACCTGTGGTGCATAGACCCCATTGATGGCACAACAAACTTTGCAGCTGGATATCCATCTTTTGGTGTTTCAGTTGCAGGTAACTCAGCCCTTTTTGAGCCCTGTCAAAAGCTTGATTACCGGTCTCAAGACCTAGACTAGGCAAACATGGCTGTGTTGTGTTGTCATCTGCTGCGTTCTGCTCACATCTGTCATGTAGCAGCTGTGCAACCAACTGAAGTTCTGTGCAGTGTTGCACAAAGCACTTCCAGTGGCAGCAGCTGTAGTAGAGTTTGCTGGAGGCCCAACTGCATGGGTGACACGCACATACTCAGCCAGCCAAGGTGCAGGAGCACAGTGCAATGGCAAGGAACTCAAGGTCACAAACACAACAGATGTCACACAATCACTACTGGTAAAGCCTACAGCAACAGCACTATCTGTGAAAAATGAACGCTTGATGGTACGTCTTTCACAGGAGCGAATTACAGCAGGATACCAAAATTTGAACAACGGTGATTGTGAAAAGCAAAGCTGCGAAGCCTATGCAAACATGGAAGTTCATCACGTCCGTAGGTAACAGGCTTTGGGTATGAGCACGATGAGGCTTGGTCTGCTAACATGGAGCTGTTTAAGGAGCTGACTGATGTGTCCCGAGGAGTGCGCCGGCTGGGTGCTGCTGCAGTGGACTTGTGTCATGTGGCCTTAGGTGAACCATCTTGCCCTGCTGCATCAATCATATGGTGTGCAAGCACAGTTTTGAAAAGTATTGAAAAAACAGCTTCTGCTGTGACCACGCAAAAGTCTACCTTGTGGTGAGGAGCTGTCTACTTGCACATGCACAAGGCCCTCAAGACTGTGTGGTGCTCAGGCATTACGGATGGATTTTGGGAGTACCGCTTGAAGCCTTGGGATTGCGCTGCTGGTGTTCTCATGGTGCAAGAGGCAGGTGGCATTGTGACGACTATGGATGGAAACCCTTACACTGTGTTTCACAGGTAAGCAACACAGCAGCTGCAATCTGTGATTAACTTCACACAGTCGGTAGCTGTGCAAGCCATGCTGATGTTCATATGTTGCTGACTTGCTCATGATGTTGGCATTGCACAGCTGCAAACTTATGTGTCTGACAGCATGCACTGAGTGGCGCAGGACCACACTCGCAGCTACACCTGGCTTGCACGCTCGTCTACTGGAAAGTACCAAGCCAAAGACAGAGGCACTTGTGAATTCAGGGTACCCTCTGGGTACCTGGTATGTGCCAGATGTCTATGAGCAGTATGTGCAGACTGCATCATCCTAGCAGGACAAGCTTGCCAAGGGCATGTCTTGATTTGCAGCTGCATTTAGGAAACAGCAAGCTGCCAGCACTGCCTCGATGCAACGCACACAGTGGCTGCAGACCTGGTCCCACAAGAGGCATGCAGATTTTAGATAGACGCACAAGTATCCTGAGCAGGTTGCATCTCTTGCAAAGGTGTCATAGTAATGAAAGCACTTGCCCTGTGCAGCTCACCCAGTGGCTGCAGATTGCGAGTCACACAAACAGTATGGGGACTATATATAGATGCAGACGCATTCTGAGCAGATCGTGTCTCTTGCAACGGCATCATGATAGTCTTGGAGCGTTGTCAGTTCTAGGAAATTGCCTTCAGTGCATCTGCCATGAGTAACTCTTGCAAGCATGCATCGCTCTGGCAGTTGTGGAAAGTCACACTCACACACATTGCCATGAATAGCACAGCTGCCTCGTGGCAAGAGAGTTAGTTACCCGTTAGACCTAATTTTGATGCGGGCTTGTTTTACTGACCACTGCATAATGCAATGGTTGCAAAGCCTGACGCACTTGTGAGGCAAGGAATCCTCCGATGCATCATCCGATGCAAGCTATTCCACCTCAGACTTTGTGTGATATCGATGCCAACATCTACGAGGCTCTGCAAAGCATGGACCCAATCCCTCAACGAGTGCATGTCAGACTAAACACATGTCATTACTGATCCAAACAGAATGGCGTGCAGAACTGTGACCGACTGACATACCACCAACATTGGCGCATGCATGCCTCTGAATCATATGATGCATCATGATGAGCACAGCCCTACCCACACCTAAGGCTGCATTGTTTGGCAGAGCCCAATCCACCAGGCTGCAATCAAGGGTCTGGCATGCACTGAGTGTACAAAGGTCCAACTATACTTCTCCGTGCTCAGCAGCACTCAGCTACATACAGATCGTCTAAGCTTAATAGCTGCCCATTTCAAACACTGCTTACCACTTGAGCATGATCTCGCAAGCTGGACAAGCCACCGAGCAATCAGCCCAAATGCTATTGCTCCGCATTGTTTTCTCAGCAGTGAAGCAAGTCTGAGCATTCTCAGTTGCCCTACGCCATGCAACACATATTACTGTGATTGGAGACCCGGTGTTTGTTACAATGCGCATATGCCGCTGACTGCATTTGCCATCACTGCTGGACACCTGCTGACACAATAGCTATCTAATCAAACAGGGAGAAGCCCATGTCCTCATCAGACTCTTCCTCCTCTTCAGCCTTAGTCTCCTCCTTCTTCTCCTCAGCAGGGGCAGAGTCGCCACCTGCTGCTGCCTCGGGAGCAGATGAGGCAAATGCTGAGGGGTCAGCCAAGTAGGCCTTGACCTGTGGACACAAAACAAACTTTGTGGGATATGACCAAGCTGCCTGTGACGCTAAACATCGCAATACAGCTTTGCAGCAAATACTAGTGGAGCAAGTGTGATGCCAGACACAGCATGCAGAAATTGTGCCACATCAACAGAGTGACGTTTGCAGTGCAGCCATTCTGATGTTGAGACACCTGCACGACAAGCCACCAACAGAGAAACAAATTTACTTCTGGATGGCCATGACGAGATTCTATCGACCACGTGAACAGCCATAGAGGAAATCACATCGTAAGGAGTTGTGTTGTCATTCAGTCGTCACAAGCATGTGCAAGTCATACCTTCTCAGCAAGAGGGAAGGTGTACTCAGTCTCAACTGAGACAGCCAGCACATTCTTGTATCCATTGACAATGGAGTGGGGAATGGAAGCCAGAGTGGGGTAGTTCAGGGCCAGACAGGCAGCAGCAATGCGCTTGATTCCTAGCTGCACAGTCTTCTCCAGGTCCTCATCCGTAATGTCCAGAACCATAGGGTCAAACACTGCTCCACTCTCGTAGACCTGCATATGCCATCATTGCTGCTGCTCGCCTAGTCTAGCGGTATTTTGCAATATGGTGTCATCTTGCCTTGCATCCTAATGTAGTAGACAATAGGCTGCATTCACCACCATACACAGAAGCAGACATGTGCTTTGTGTTCGCCTGAACTGTTACTGTGCTCAGTGTGTTGGTCATCACAAAACGCCATCACAAAACAAGGCAAAGTAAGCTGGGGCCTCAAACATGACATGGGGGAGAGCAGCAATGGCTGATTAAGCTGCACCGGCATAGCTCAAGATTGCTACAAAGTTTCCTAGAAGCCCAAATACCGAGTAGTGGTAGACAGGGGCAACGAGCAGCGTGATCCTTTGGTATATGGAACTGTTACTTGCATCATTGCTGCGACGTGAGGGTTGTCCAGGCAGAGGGCCTGTCTGAGGAACAACCAGTTGTTCATTCAACAGTCATTAAGTGAAGGTACTTACAAATTTGACAATGAGGCCATAGCTGAAGGGCTTGATGCCCAGCTTGGCCAGCAGAGTGGCCTCTGAAGCCCCCACCTTCTCGCCTGCCTTGATCAGAGCCACATTGGAGGTAATCTCCACAGTGCCCTTGTTAATCTTTGTGGGGATGTTCAACACCTGCAAGACCAGCTCCTGGTTCAGACTCATCATCTTGTAAATTGCATCTTAGTGAAGATGTGAAAGTTCCTCTTAGGTATAAACATAGACAAACATAGACACGCCATCTTTGCAGAGTATCCAAACAGCTATCGCAGAGTCAGCAGAGAGAGCTGCTGGCAAACATGTAAGCAGATCCTGAGACCTGTCAAGCCTGTCAATAAAAGCGGGCGGCAAATCGACAAACTGAGCATGTTCAACTGACATAGTCTGGCAGACAGCACATTGCACTAGACCTGAAAGAAATTGGTGGATGAGGGGTCCAGGCCTGTTCCACCAGCTGGCACCTCCACATCATTGGGGGCAACCAGACCCACCCTAGCAGGTGCACCAACCTTGAACTTCATGATCTCATCACGAATGTTGTTTAGCTCACCCTGTAGCGAGAAGATATAAGCGTAAGTGGGTGCAACATGTGCTTGCCCATGATTGCAATTACAGGCAGCAGGTGCTTACATTTGTGAAGATAATGCCGACATTGCCAACAAGGTAGTCCAACAACACATTCCACTTCTCCTCCTTGGTCCTCTCTGCATACAACCTGATGCAGCGCTTCATCAGGGTGTTCTTTCCCATGAGCACCACACTGTGCTCGCGCAGACCCTGCAGCCGCAGTGCAATTGTAGCCTTTCTGAAAGCCAAGCAACATCAGGACAGCCTTAAAAGGCTCAAAAATAGCTGACTTTTTGACCTTACCCTACGGATGTCCTGGAACTGCTTTGATCCCACATTGTCAGCAGCTACAATAAACGCCCGGTCGTACTTGTCCAAGAATGAACATAGTCTTTTGTCGTACTGCAAGTCAACACGAGAAACAATAAGAGCGAGAACTTCATCACAGCTCAAGCTGGCAGAGGAACAGTGATTTTCTTACGTTCTCCTTCTTTGCCATTTTGTTCGACATCTTGGCAGATCTACAGGACCAAGCCGGCTAATCGACCGGAAGGCAATTTTAACCTGAGAGAGTAACAAGTCCTCAGCGCCGACTCCACACTTTTGTTTGACTTGTTGATAGGGTTCACAGAAACCCTTGCTTGACTGCCAAATCTAATTGCTGCAAGGTCGCAACTTCCCAGGAACAAGGTCGCTGAATGTCCCGGGACGCTCGCCACATTAAAGCGGCTATTGTACACTTCAACAACACGCGTACGCCTGGTAGCACCGTGAGAATTATCAAAAGATCACGCAAAACAAGCTAGACTGATCTTCGCCATGCCATTGGGTCACACAAATTGCCCGATAATTGATGGTTGGCAGGGCAGATTGCAAGCCAAACTGGCTGCAGCAGGTGCAGTAATCATGATGACCGCCTCTTGTACCCCGCAGACTGAACTGTACCACGACAGCATTTTCGCTCCCACAGGCGTCGGAGGCACTCTTGCTGGTGCTGTACTGGCGGTGCTGCAACAGAAACAAATCTTGGCACACTCTTTGGGGACTGCTGCCAGCTGCATGATCTGTGTGGGCGGTTTTGCAGGTGTGCTGCATCACCTAAACTTACTGCCCTTTCTCAAACCTTTGTTAACTGATACTTGCACCATGACAGTCTGTCAAGAAACCAGCAGATTGCTGAGATGTGAAGACAGTCCTGCCAACAGTATTGTGGCAGGCGCTGCGGCTGGTGCTCTGCTTCTAGGACTACAACGTAAGCTGTGGGCGCTTATAATCTAAGCCACTTCATGCTTGCATGTGTAGCCTCTTGCTGTCCAAACAACACCGCCATGCATGTTCCAAGGCTGCGTTGCTGCACAAACGTGCTGTGCAACCAGCAGTGCTAAGCCCACTCAACTCCGTTGAAGTCTGGTCATGCTCATCAGGTGGAAAGAATGCATCATTGCCAGCAGCTATTGTATGTGGATCAGCAGCTGGCATGGGCCATATTTTTGATGACAGGTTGCAACCAGTCCACCAATTTCAGAGATGGCTTGTGGACAATGATCTGATGGACAAGCCAGGTACTGTGCTGCTTTCCGGACCATGTGCTTGACTTTGAGATGGCAATGTGAGCTTGCCCCATGCTGTGACTCCCATAGTCACTTCAGGTCTTGGCAATTGCAGTTTTGCATCAACAGCCACCAACCAGGGCACCAGTCTATCAGGTTCCGGCCAGGGAGTCAAGCTCAACATCCAAGCCATCAGGAAAGACCTGGGGAGATACATTTGGCATTAAACACTTATCAGATGCAGAGATGATAGAGTATGAGCAACAGAAAAAGGCAAAATTCAATCAAAGGTGAGCGTTATTGGTAGTGTTGACAGAAAACTCAGCACAAGTCTTTGGTAGCCAAATTCAGTGCTAAACATCATCAGGTGTTCTCAGGGGTACATGCACCCCTCACAACAAATAGCAATGCAAAAAGCAGTGCATTTGTCATCATTGCCAGGAGGTTGAAACTGTAGCTTGCTTTGCAGGCTTGTAAAAGCTGGACTTGGTCGTGATGAACGTATGGTACAACAGAGACAGCGCCCAGATCGACCATCTTAGGTCTCATGCACTGACATGCAAACAGTAACCATGCACTGGCCTGGGAGACCACGCACCAGATGCAAGCAAAGTTTCATAGACAAGGCTGATGGGTATGCGTACACGCCCGTATAGCAACTACGTAAATCTGCTGTGCATACTATATGTCTGAAGTTGGGTTGAATATCTTGACCGACACCCAGCAGCTGAATTGATTGATTGAGACTAACTGCAATTCATCATCTGCTTGCAGTCGTCGTCACTGACATGCTTGCAGGCACTGTCACTGTTGCTCAGTCTACTGCTGCTTTGCAGGATGTCTCCAAAATCTTGTGGACAGAAGGTCATGCACACTGTGTGCCTGCATGGTGATGCACGCTGTGTGCCTGCATGGTGATGCACGCTGTGTGCCTGCATGGTGTACCATTTTGATTGCTAAGACATGTGTGCAACATGCATCCTCATGATGACAGCTGGTATTACATTGGCATATGTGATGTTTGACATTCGGATCTTGGCAGCCGCTGTGGTGTGCATCATTTGAGCTTGCGCTGCTACCATGCCAGCCTTGATTTGACAGACAAGTGGCATGTTTTGATGTCATAGCTCAGCTGCACATTGACGCTGTCACCACCCCACAAGCGGCAGCTGCACAGGCTAGAACATGCATTTTCTTGATGATGCAATGCGTATCCTGCTTAGACTGCTGATACTGCGCATTTGCGTGTTTGCCTTGAGTCTGTCTCCAAGTAAACGAATGGTTCTTGTGACCATGCGGTGATACATCTACTCTACAATCTTCAGCATGATTGCAGTGTTGATGGGGACGAGAGTTACTAAAATGAACTTGTCACAGCTTGAATTGTTGCAAAAATGTTTTGCTCTTGACAAACAGAGCAATACTGGTACTAAGTGTAAGGCAATCATATTCAAAGACCATTCCAGCCACGACAATTCTTGATACACAATGTCAATGCACATCCTTACTGCTGCTTGAAAGTACACTCAATTTGCTCGCCATTAACAGTTTGGTACCCTGTAAGACGTTTGAACAACTCCAAGGCCCTAGCAGGTGAAACAACATCATGAGAAATAAGCTGAACCGAACTGCAGACAGAGCTGCATCACCTCTGCTCAAAGCAAATTCTATGATATGCATTGTACCAATAACAAGGACTGCAATGGTCAGTGATCCTTGGCACAGCCAGCAAAAACATCCTGAGTGGCGACGCCCAACCTCACACCCTTACTAGACAACATGCAGATGTGCTTGAATGCTGATTTAGACCAAATCATCTCAGAATTGTCTTCTACCCTAGACAACATGTCAGCATGGAACAAAGCATCAGACTCCCTAGACGCCCAAATGAACTCAGGAGCGAAGGCTACATCTCACAATAAAAGCACAATGCACAAGCCGCTGATGACTCATTAGTACCAGCAGAGCACTTTGACCTGCTGCAATAGATGCAAAATTGTAAAGCAATGCAATGAAATTGGCATCAAAGGGTCTGAGGTGCTAGCTTGGCTCTGACTGCTTCTAAAGCATTGAACCAGCCTTGGACACGGTCAGGCATGAATGGACCTGGCCAATGAGATTGTACAGTGCAGACCAGCTGTGCCGGAGGATCAGTATAGATAAAATTCCCACCTGCGCCATACATCAAAATTGTGCCACGTTTCTCATCCAGATTCCACGTCTGATTGTGATACATCTTGCCTGGTGAGTCCAACAACCCAAAGAAGTTTCCACTGAATGCCTGCAAGACATCCTCATTGCCATGACGTGTGTCATGCACAAATGCAGCAGGGACCACCTCTTTCCCATCGCTGCTGCCGTCATTCAGCCAGAGACACCCAAATCTGGCGGCATCACGCAAGGTTGCGCTCATGCCACCGCTGTACATGGGCGTCCGCTTCTGATCCACAACTATCTCAGCGTCTTGCTGGGCTCCCATAGGTTGCCATATCAACTCAGATATCACTTCTCCCATTGGCTTCCCAGTCACTGCCTCACAAAGGCATCCTAGCACATCAGTATCCCCTGCACGGTACTTGAACTTCCCACCATGCTCAGTGTCTTTGGGCAGGGTCAGCAGAAGTGCCTTGATGCCGTCAGCAACTGGCTTGGCAGGATCAGGCTGAGACCAGCGCATGGCCTGCGCTGTAAGGATCATGCTTGAACTGACTCCTGAGCGCATGTCAAGAAGCTGGCCAACGGTTGCTCCAGCATAGCCAGAGTTCTTCAGCTCAGGCATGTACTGCTCTACTGGCGTATCCATATCCAGCTGCTTGCGCTGTATGAGAACAGCCACACAGCTGGCAATGAAGTTACGGGTGATTGATGCAATACCATGGCTTGTGCTGGGGTTGATGCTATCAGCATAGAATTCAGTGATGTTCTGGCCCTCATGCATGACCAGCAGGCCATCTGTGTCATTGGCCTGCATGTAGTCTCCAAGACATGTGCTGGTGCCTGAGGCATCTTTAAATGTGATTCCCATAAGATCTGTTGGCTGATTTGCATCTGACAGTGGTGAGACTGTCTCTCCCCGGCCAATTCTCTGGGTGCCGGCCAGCTCACGCAGGAAGAGAGGGGCTTTCTGTCCCATCATCATGGTGTTCTTGTTCTCAGAGGCTTGCTGTGCTGTGGCTGCTTGTGGTGGTAGAATCCTCTGGCGGTACTTTGAAGACTTGGGTGTCCAGCTGCCGACAGGCCTGCAAGCCCAGACTTAGCAAGCTGGAGCACATTGCTGTTCCTGCATAGCTGGTGTACACACTCACACTTTTCTAATACATTTGGTGACACAACTGGCAGAGAAGAAGCTTTGCATGCTAACAGCAGAGGGATGAGATCATAGTGGTGCTGACGAGACAGGCACTGTTTAATGCTGACCAAGCAACACCAATAATTGTTATGGGTGACAGGGCTCAGCAGAGAGTTTCTTGTATAATGCCAGCAAGGAAAACACCTGTGATGGACGTGGCAGGCTACCCGAGGCTCTATGCGGCAAATGTCCGGCAAGAAGCTCTTGCAGTTTACTGCGAGAAAACTCAGTCGATTGCTACATGCACTACCGACCCGTTTAGCACACGCTAGGTGCGATGACAAGATAACATGTCAATGCACTGGCGCATGAGTCGCAACAAGCCGATTCGACGACACCTTGGTGTGCCTTGTTTGACATACCGTTCCTCGCGTACAAACCTCGCCCGTTGACATGCATAGGACTCTCGAAAGAAACAGTTTGCAAGAGGACCAGTCGCGTGAATGCTGACCGGGGTTCCCGACTACGAGGCTGTTTGGTAAACCCTGTTGCTGTCAAACGGTGGTTAGCCGGAGACAGCACTGCATCCGTCGTGATCGGCACACTCGTACAGTCGACTCGGGCAGATATGCTAATTTTGTTTGCAAAATCCTCGGCGAAACCTACTCTGCCGATGCTAGTGCAGTCGCTGAGGTCAACAGATGCAGGGCGGTGAAGTTGACGTGGAAGTGGAGCACTGTCGTTTAGTCAGCTACACCTTGTATTGGCAGACGATCCTCCGATTTTCGTTCACATCAATGTACTGATTGGCAGTGACGGAGGCTGTACGTGGTAGAGGCTGTACGTGGTAGAGGCTGCCGACTGCGTCATTATACGTCTCAGCCTGTCGGGTTGCATTCTGATCTGAGGAGTTTGACACAAGCGAAGTATGATCATCGCTCTGAGGCCCTGGGTGAAGATAGAGCTGTAGCCACAACCGGTGGCACTGCTTAAGGTCAATTGAACCTCCACAAAACATATAACATGCACAAAAGGTTCAGCATTCATCCAACCACGCGCAAGTCTGACTCGTAACCAAGGGATCGAGTGAGGCCTGTGATGTTTTCAAACAAGACACAATTACAAGCCTTGCTGGCAAACAAATTAGAGCAAACAAAGCAGGCCACACTTCTCGCTTCCCCTCTCAATCAATCAGTTGCCTGCATATGTCTTGCATGTACCTTGATTGACATGCTGAGCTGTAGCACATTGCGACAGTGGAGATCACTCCAGATGAAGGTGATGGCCACAAAGTGTAGCTGACCTTTTGATGCTGGAGAGCAGCAGTGCAACCCCAAAAGTGTTATTTGCATTTGAGGCTACAAGAAAGCAAGTCATGCCGCTGAGAAGTTTCTTGAGATGCAAGGCCTCCTGATAACCAAATTTGCTTGTGATGAGATGTTGTGAGTGCTGAAGTGCATTGCACTGCCAGAGCAACAGATGTTGACTGCCAGTTCAGCCTGAAATTTGTCCACATTGTTGATGTAGCCAGAGTTCAAAAAATAGTCAAGGGTGATGTCATACATCCAGGATTGTCAGGCATGATGCAACAAGCCCCTGCGGACATGCAGCATCATGAGCCTTTGTTCAAGTAGTTGATGCACAGAGCAAGCAAAGGCAGATGCAAAACAGACTGATGGCGTCAAGAACTCGGTCATCTAATTGCAGACACAAGTGGAGCAGCACAGGCAAGAGCTATACAACACAACACAACAAAAATTGCCAAAGAATGCTGTGCCAGTAACAGGTGAGAGTGATCACCAAGGCCAACATACTCCTCAAGCTGCAGCCTGTTGCGGGTGCATGTCCCAACAGCTCACATGGACCATAGGCATTGTGATACATGACCTGGCATGTGAGATGGCATGACACGTTTTATGAGGATGTGGACAGAGGCAGTCAGTGTCTCTGCAAAGCTGAAGGGAGATGAGACGTCCATAATCGCTGGCTTACAATTTGCCCCACGTGGCCTTCAGCCCTGCAGCCTTCAGCTGTGGATCCCTGGACTCATCACATCTTACTCAAGCCATTGCACTGGGCCCTGGCCTGTCTGCTGCCTCAGAGCCATTCATCAGCGCTCCTCAGGTCCCTGCATCACCACAGGACCATCTATGCCCAGGAAGCAGATGCTAAGCCTGCTGTAACTCAATCTAGCTGGTGCAGCAGCTTTGAGAGTCATAGCCCTTGATGGGAGCACAGAAATGCACTGTGGTTGGCAAGACCCAGTGTGAGTACACATAAAAAGTAGTAAGACCATGTGCATAGCTGGGATTATCACAGCCCTGCGGTATGCAAAGGGGTCAAGCCAGTGGCTCCTGTCAGTGCAATATAGTATTAAAAAAATGTGGTTACGTGTAAGACCTTAATGAAACACTAAAGCTGGGACACTGCTCTCATGCAAAGCAATGAAGCTGCTGCAACACATGACAAAGCTGCAAATGCTGCCAAGCAGACAAGTACAACCGGTCAGCTTGAAGCAGTGTCTGCACATGCAACAGCAGCAGAGCCTGCTGCTGTTGCTGCCAAGGAACTCAACCTCAGCAGCTCCACTAAACTAGCTGCGCTGAAATTACTTTAGCTTAGTTCAATGGAGGCGCCACCTCTGAAGTGGGCTCCTTGCAAGGTGGGCTGTATCAACACCATGGAAGTTCCCAGTGGCAGGCCAAAAAATGCTGCGACATCTCAAGGCGAAGCTCTGTACATCATGAGCCTGGAGGATCATGACCCAAATCTGGTGGGCCATGTTAGCTCAATATTTCTTATACAACCCAGTATTCATGCAGCATGTGAAGCAAACTGCAAAGCACTCCAGGTCACAAGGCCAGTCTTACTCACCCTCACCTTTTGACACAATTCGCTCCCAAAATGACCGCTGCTGAGGCATTTGTCTTGAAGGTCTCTAGTATTGTCTTAATTTGGCAGCATCAAATCTTTCCACTGGGCGTGAGTATGGAGTAGAAGCCACCCCACATGGCATGTATGAAGGGTCCTCAATGGCAAACAGACCAATGTCATATTCCTGTAGGCACAGCAACCATACTCAAAACTAGCATATAGATAATAATAATAATAATAATATAAACTCTAGTCCAGCTCATGATGAGCTAGATACGTGCAGGACAAGTCTTGTCTCTCCAGAGCACCCTGTCTTGTGCATCCCTATAAGGCCTACTAATACGATATAGATGATCAAGTCCATCAACAGCAATTTTGCTCACCTGATTATCAGGAGGCCGCTCAGAGTTCATTTTGCGAACCTTTTCAGCCCGAGCAACAAAGTTTGCTCGTGCACGCAATTCAACCTGCCATCAGACAAGACAGTACAATACTGAGTGCAGCTTGTTTAGCAACAACACTTGATCAACAGCTTTGTTTGTCTGTCTCACCTCTTGACTGGTCTGCAACCCTGCTAGCAGAGTTGTCCTCAGAGGTGTATGAAGATTTTGGGGCGCGCTGGCCTGTCGCCAGCTATACTCCTCGAAAGCCAGATCAGGGCAAGGTACGCCAGATTGGTGTTTGGTCCTGCTGACACCTGCAGCTGCGCTGAGTATTAGTCCAACAGGTATAGCAATACAGTGGGTACCGACCAAGTTGAAGTGCAAGGGTGAGTGAGGATCTGGCAGCAACTTCTTGACAAGAAGCCTTATCGCTTAACGGCTCAGACCTTTCACGACAACTCACCTGCATCCGTTCTCCCTCCGCCATCGAACTGTCTCTCTGTGAGGCTTCAGCCTGCGTGAAAATAGTAAGAGCCCGCAGCTAATCATAAAGCGCCTGAGACAAGGGCTCTCGGTCTTGGCAGAAGGAAGAGGGTGTTATGGGAAGGTTTTTGTTGGACACATTTCGGAACACACTTACGTCCTGTCGTGTAGCGTCCTGATTCATGTTATTTGTGCTGTCGCCTGTCGCAGTGACCTGGTGTTAGCTTGGCACAGCCGCACATTTGCGCAGCAACTATGCAGACGCGGGCTGTGCAAAATTTGGAGAAGTTGCAAAGGGGCTTACGACGCAATGACTAATCCGATAACGTGGCAAATTTGCAACACGGGGAATTTAAGAAATGCAACACGTTGAGTAAGGCATTCTGGACTCTGTGATTATGAGGGGGCAAAAATCTCCACTGCTGAGTCATCGACCAGGAGGCCTGTCACATGATCCCTGGTTCATGGCTTTGTCGATTCCTCTGAACGTGTTTTGTTGACTTTCTGCTGATTGGGATGCTTTTGCGCCGGCTTTCAGGCAGACCTGCCAGATTGTTCGTTCGTAAGCATAGTTGGCGAGATCATCGGTAGCCGTCAATGGCACTGTAAGCGTGCAGGACCTCGGTACCGCTACCATATGCATCCTTACTCACACACTCAGCGGGCCTCCAATGGCGCTGGGAGCTCCGCTGAACTGACAAGTTCTCCTCCTCTTTCTGGTCAGTCCCCGACGGGTGAGCAAGGTGTCCCAGGTTTGCAGAAGAAACGAGTCTATTTCGATGCCATGAACTTGACGCAAGCTATGACGGAGCTTCCCTCCAAACGACTCAGACACAACAGACATTTCACTCTGCAGGCACGATCACTCCACACTTCTGGTTAAATTCGTAATGGCTTGCTATTCTGCCAAGCAGGTCTGTCTGCAATGTACATTCTTGTAATGACATTGCTTGCACAGGGAGAGCAGAGAAATTTTGGGCCCCCAGATCCATTAGACGCTGATCCATTGGATCTCATGGCATCACAGGCCCATCTGCTGGATACAACGCATGCAAAAAGACTGGAGCGAGGGAACAGCAGCAACTATCCTCAACAGCTGGAACCGCTTCCCCCGCCCAGCATACAAGAGCTTGATGTATGCTGATAACTCAGATGTGTGACTCAGTGGTCATACACAGTTTTCTGTCTCCAAAAGGATCTATCGTATGCAGGTGGGCTTGCCAGAGACTGCAGGGTCAAACGGCAAGCCAGATGACAAAGAGAAAAGAGAATTTCAAGCTTCAGGTAGCCAGCAAGAGAAAGAGAAAGCTGCTGAGAGGTTTATGGATAACGAAGCCCAGGCGCACCAGCAGCTGCAGCAGCTCAAGAAGCAGCACCGGCTTCAGCTGCAGGAGAGAAACCGTCAGATATGTCACCTACAGGAAGATCGTGAAAAGCTTAGACAGTCCTTGCGCAAAGCTGAAAGCAATCTCAGGTTTGCAGTTTATTCCGCACCTACTGCTCAGGTTTTGCACGACGCTGTTGATGCCGTGTTGCTGCCAGAAATGCATCTGGTGCTAACACTGACATGGCCGGTGTTTTGTCAACATCCAGTCTGCATCTGCTCCTGACATGCTGTTGATGATGAAGTCGCCACATATTGATCAGATCCTGACATTGCTGCTTCATTACCCTGATGCACTCTGCATGTGCTGCTGACTCTCTGCTGATACTGTTGCTAGCTTGCTGCTAGTGCATACTTCACACCAATGTTGTGATGCTGCAGGGAGGCACAGGATGTAGCGTTATGTACCATTTGTCACAGAAATAAAAGGAACTGCTTGATTCTCCCCTGCTTACACTTCTTGTTGTGTGCCGGTTGTCTGCAGCAGCACACAACCACCTGCCCCTTCTGTCCCGCCTGCAACACAAAGGTCAGTGGCCTGATGGTGCTTCTAACAACGGTCTGAGCTGTAGTTTGCAAAATTTTGGTGGTCGACAAAAACCTTGAGCTCTGGTGAATGGAACGATTTGCACACCTAGTTGAGTTCTTTGAGGGTTCTTCTCCTGATGTGATCTACGGCGGAGCCTCTATGCAGGTATGCCTGTTTGGGCGACCTGATGCCTCAGGATTGCTGCACGAGACGTCTGCTTGGAGACACATGTGTTTGCCACCGTCAGCAGTTGCGTGTGTGTCCTGTAGGGGTGGCGAAGAACTATGGAAGACGCTCATATCGCTACGATAGAACTTGGGGGAGCACCAGGCGCAGCCATGTTTGGTGTCTTCGATGGTCACGGGGGCAGGTGCCTTCACAGTCATTTGCTTTGAGATACTCTGATTGTGCTATTGCAGCAGAACAGTAAGCTGGGTAGTCAAGCATTATAAATACAGCAAGTGGACTGACCTGCTTCATGCTGCCTGCAGTGAGGTGGCGAAGTTTTGCCAAGTGTACATGGCTGATGAGTTGACTAAAAGCCGCAATTACTCAGAGGGCAAGATGCAGGAATCTCTGGTGGACGTCTTTCATCGGATGGATCTTCTGTTGCAAGATGACAGATATCTCAAGGCTGCACTCTCGGCGTCAGAGCGTCAGACTCTGGCATGCCAGATGTATCATGTACATTGCTGTTTGAACAGATTGTATTGTGATGATGCAGTAGCTACAACAGGCCAATGTGCCAACTGCCATGACCTGGGGAATAGCACAGAACCTGAAGTTTTGGGGGTTCCTGACTTGCTCCATGTACCGGAGGCACTCTGGTGCATGCCTGTGGGCAACACCACAGTCAGCTTCTGCACATGCTCACGTGGCCTCAGCAAGGATTGGGGAAGTCGCACAACTGCAATTGTTGCATCAGCTTCATCTCTTTCAGGATCCAGCAGTGATCAAGCTCAGATGGTTTCTTGATGTGATTACTGACTGCCAATGTGAATGTAGCAGAGCGGAGCAATGCCATAGACCTAATGCACATCTGCTGGACTTCAAGACAAGCTTCAACATCCTTGACTGTGTTGCAGCAGCCAAGGGGCAAGAAAGGCTACAAATGCAGCGATCTAGCCCACTACCTCCTGTCTGGCTTGCCTTTGATGCAGTGTGCACACTGTAAAGTACAGGTGTGGCAAAGTGCATATTGCTGACTCATCAAGCAAGGTGGTCATGTCAGACCTGAGGGCGTCTGTGACCATGTGGTTGAGACACTGCACAGCTTGGCTTGCATTGCTGGGCTCCTTGAAGTCTGCCAGGGCTTCTCCGTACAGCCCCCATATCTCCTTTGGCCAAAACATCCTGGACAAGCAGACCATGTGAGCCACGTGCAAAGACATGGCGGGACCCGCATGTGGCGAGTGTGATGCTATGCAAATAGTCTGATGCCTTGCAGCGCTTGCAACAGGCAACAGGCCAAGGCAGCAGAAACAAAAATCACAGAGATGCTTGAAGGGGGGGGGGGGGGGTGATACCTG
>JAABUP010006205.1_pt1 | contig 17266 bp, 16 predicted proteins | sample 5559201 | NCBI WGS metagenome assembly JAABUP01 (sample SAMN10711887, study PRJNA513373) | rock metagenome | isolation source: Antarctica rocks | place: Antarctica
TGAGCAATTGAGTGCATGAGGGATTGAGTGCATGAGGGATTGAGTGCATGAGGGAGTGAGTGCATGAGGAACTGAGTGTATGAGGGCTTGAGTGCATGAGGCATTGAGTGCATGATTGCTTTGAGTGCATGAGGGCTGGAGTGCATGATGGCTTCAATGCATGAGGGAATTGAGCAAGGACCTCACCAGGCCATAGCTAAGCCACATGACCACATTTAGAAACACCATAATGGAGAAGGGTGGGTTCAGTGACGAAGAGTCCTTGTGTTTCACCACCTTGACTAGCGTGCTCAGAGGACCAATGTAGAAGAAGACCAGTGACACTGCTGCCGCAAAGCCCCTACAGCCATAAAAACAACAGCTGGTTATAGGACTTAGTCGCAGCATGATGGCCTGGCTTGTTGATGCAGAAAGGAATGGCATGGCCATACACACCGCTGTATGACTTTAATCTGGAAATTAATGATGCAAAGGGCTTATTTTAGTTAGTACAGCACAACCAAGACACAGTGTGTGTTGCCGTAAGTCCACAGAACAGAGACAGCCTTTGATCTGGCCTGGCATCCATAATGTTGATTCAGCACAACTTTGCAGTTCCATTCCTCCTAGGTACCTATCAGATGTGGATTGGTGCAGAAAGTGATAGCTGTGTTCCATTTCACAAGGTTGTATGCACGACAACTGCAAAGATGTGCTGCGGAGCAAACTTGTCTCTGTGACATGCAGACATGTGTCTACTGTATCTGCAGTTGCTCAGACGTCTTACCAGATGGTGTTCCTCTTCTCATTTGACACCTCTAGGTGTGTTGTCACCAGCGCAATAACAGAGTAGTACATGGCCAGGATCATAACGACAGCTGTCATGATGTTTTGAACCTGTATAGATATATCACGTGCAGTCAGTCCAGTCAGCAGTCAGCAGTCCAGTCAGCACTCACTCCAAATCTGCTCTGTGTTCTTGCAGCATTGGTGTCAAACAATCACTGCATCTTCAGGACTTGTGGCAATGCGCTCCTGTGTGATGCAGGAGCTAGAAATGCAGCAAGCTTTGTGGCATGTTACTTATTGCAGCTGCTTGACAGGTTACAGTGAGCTTTGCTGTTGGCCAAGCTGCCACTTGGACTGTTGTGGTCATGCATGACCAACATGGTACAGTGTCAGAATGAATGCAACACAAATTCTACCTTCGGTGTTGCATGAGGGATGGTGGACAGTATCAGCCACAGGCCAATCAGCAGTCCCGGTGCATTTGCAAAGAAAACAAACCAGTTCTTGATCAAAGAACCGTAGATGACTTGGCCGCTGGTCAAGCCCAGAATGCCAGTGTATGGTATGGGGTTCAATTCCTGTAACAACGTGTATGACTAAACAGCCAGGTTTCAAGACCATGTTATAACGACCTGCGGCTTGCTACGATTGAAGCAAAGTAATCGGATATGCAGAAAAAAGGCTCACCCCCAAGCGCTTGGTTCTTCTGACTTGTAGCACGGCAACAAAGGAACTGCTAAAGGTAAGAAGGGAGATCAAACAACCTACGGTTGGAAAGACGTACGTCAGCAACACACTGGAGTTCCCAGTCATTGTTCAAGCTTCTGCGCTGCAGCCGTTCAGCCTGGGCCCAGGGCTCCCGGCGTTTAAGCAACGCATTACTGTCCGGCAGAAACGAAAGCTTGCCTAATGCTATTACTAATCGAGTTACTAATACTGCGATGTGTGCGGAGTTTTTTACGAGAGTTTCAACCTGCTTTGTCGAACTGCACGTACCAAGTGGGCAAGTTGCTTACACTTTATTTGCACAGCAAGCTTTTTTGTTCGCTGTGATGTGGCAATTTACGTGGACATCACACATCTATGAGCCTCTAAAGTGTCGATGAGTGATACTCGTGAATAGGTCAGATCTATGCTGACAGCGTTGAAGCAGCCTGGCAGCCTGCAATGCTGCATTGATAACCAGCATTGTCAACAATACAATATTACGTTGAATAATTGCATACCATGCTTGGATGCTGTGTTTCCTTGGCAGGACAGTTCTGAACAGGCCTGGGGTCAAGACGCATCTTTGGCCTGTAGGATACGGTAGCTACCGTGTCTGACATCAACACACATATAGAATGACAAGCACACACACTAGCGCATACAAAGTATCAAACTGAGCACATATGCCTGCGCGCCCAAAAGCACTGTCACTGTTGATCCTCACTGTCAGTCAGCAGGTGTAAGGCGATTTTGTGCGCTGCATCTGCATAATAGACCAGCTAAAGGGTACCACTGGTGGCAAACTCGCTTAGGCTAGGACTTGGCTGCTGTGGGTTTGTCTGTGCCCAGCTTGGCGCTTTCCACAAGCTGATCCTGTGCCTCAATCACCCTTGTGATAGCCTGAACATTGCATTAAACTCCTTAGGCAGTATATATCTTGCAACAACAACAGAAGCATTAAAGTAGCAAGTCTGTGGCAGAAGGAGTATTGTCTAGTTCCGTGTAACAATTAAGCTGTAAGTAGTAAGAAGTGATAACAGATTCCTTTCTAGTTCTGCTGTTGGGATCTCATCTCCTCTCTCTATCACTGCTGACTTGCAAATGACTGTATCGGCTATCTTTTGACATGGCTTTGGAGGAAAAACCACACAAACCAAACATACAGATTGGCCAGCAATAGGAACCAAAGCCAGCACAATGATAATACTAATACTCCTACAAAATCATACATTTGCTGTCCAGCTCATGATGAGCTAGGTACGTGCGGGACAAGCAAGCATGAATACTACACAACTGGTGCAAATGCACACACTGGTTGTGAAGCAGCAAAAAGCACAAAGCAAATGCAAAAAGCAAAGCAGAAAATGTAAAATACCTTCTTGCTTGGTTCCTGCAGCTCCCCTGCCAACAGCATCTCATCCAGCATGAAGTAAGCCTGCAAGGCAGGTACTGGGGTTTAGGGTGAAGGGTTAAGCAGTGACATTTGTCAGACATTAGATTGAACAGTTTAGCAGTGACAGTGAAGGGTTTAGCAATAACAGTGACACAGCAGTGACAGTAACAGTTTCACAGCAGCTACCTTGCAAGGCATTTATTACTTAAGTAGCTGGACATGAAGCCATGCTGTGGTCTGCGTAATCAGCATGCCATTCAATAAATACACAGTTGTGATTTCATGCTGATGTGCTATGAACCAGGTTGACCCTGCTAGGTATACTGATAGCCAGTCACGGCCTTGGAGGTTACATACATAATTCTCTGGACAACAGAAAGCAGGACATGACCATGATGTAGAAGTATGCAAGTCAGCAATGTCAGGGGCAGGTTGGCCAAAGATGTGCAGCACTATGGCAGCACCATACCTTGTGAAAATTGAAGATCAGATCCAGCTCACAGACATTGCCAAAGTATCTGTCGAGCACCTCCACAAAGTGGTGCACAAGCTCCAGTGTGATCAGCTCATTGTCACTGCTGTCAATGCCCATGACAAAGTATAGGCTGGCATACCGCTTGTACACAACCTGCCATGTGTGTCATGTTCGATTCAGCAGCGGTGGCTTACTTGCTGTTAAATCCAACTCCGCATAAGCATGAACTATGTTGTTGGCAGAAGCCCAGATGGTGTTTGCCTGACAGCGTCAGAGCTTGAACCCAACATGCCCAAACAAAATGTTACAACAGCAACGCACAAACTTGCATACGGTTGCGTCAGGTGCAAAGCATGGGCAGCACCTTGATGTCCTTCCAGTCCAAAAAGTTGCACAGCTTCAAGGCTCTGCTAAGCACCATAGGGGTCACATCTCTAATTACCTGCAGCATGTCATCAGCACTGGAAGCAACTGTGCAGGAGGTGAACTTTGTGTAAGGGCATGCTACCAGCACAGCAATACCTTTGCCCGCTCTTTCTGTGTGTATGTCGAATACCACTTAGACAAGCGTACTTTGCCCTGCCGGCTCAGAAGCAGAACAAATTGTACAGCCTGCAGAACAATATCTTAAAGTTGGGAGGTACTTCTTGTCAGCTTGAGCGATGGTAAGCGCACAGTGCAGACAACACACCCACCATTGTACCAGCTGGCGCTGGTCTGCAAGCTGTGTGTTCTTGAGCGCAAATTGCGTTGCTGCCAGACAAATCGAGCTGTTTACTGCAAGGATCAATCCTGTGACATACTGTCAACGGAGTGCAAGCAGCAGCGTAACTCCAATGCTTAGCAGGCTTCTCTAGTCACAAGTCCAGCCAACTCGTGCACTAAATACCAAAACGGTGTTGTACGGATCAACACAGCAAAGTGCAGGTATTTTTCACTCACCAAAGGAGGGACGCTGGGAGAGTTGCAAGTTGACGCGTGCCGTGCCGGATTCCGTAGGCCTCACCTCGCTTTCGATGATAACTCCTTCGTTGACTGTATAGGTCGGCATGTTCTGGAACTTGCTCGTACAGCGGCGCTGTACGAGCATTGACGTGCTGCTGGTGTCAAATTCGGTTCTTTGTACAGGTTGTCCGCCCGCTACCACCAACGGTCGCTATCTGCAAGCTCGAGGGCTCTTGATCAGTCCGATACATCACTGCACGGTAAAGTCCCTTTTGAGGCCGTCATTGGCCCATGCGCGACGTCGTGTGTATACCGACGTCGTGTGTATTACTTCGGTGCATGCCTGCACTACTTATGTATGGTTAGTCTGGCTACGGTTATGCATGCTTTCTCACTGTGCAGTCTTTGCGGGTCATGGAAACTTCGCTAGGGGCGTAAGATTGCTCGAAATACCTTTTCAGAAGTATATAGACCAATTGCGGACGTTTCACACGATGTTTTGGTCAGTGACGGCGTTTCTTGCGTGCTCGCTCCCGATGGAGGGTGACTTTATCCACTCGTTGCTGTGATGTCGAACACACCGTGACGTTTGAAGTCTTGTTGTCAGCACAGAGGCACTGTTCTCTCTCGCGTGTCTCAGAATCACTGTTCAGCCGTAGGGTGGGGTGTATACCTGTGCATGCTGACTGCAGCATCTCCCATCCCTGGGCAATCCGGAAGTGACTAGCACCGCTATAGTGCATAGCTCCGATTGCAGTAGCCTTGAAAGTGAGTGTCATCCGAAACTGCTGCTCGACCTGCAGGAACTGGCAGGCATACCTGGTCCCACAGAGTCGGCCAAGAAGACCTGCACTAGGCATGCGCACCAAAGCCGAGATTGCTGCACTTGAAGAAGCCAATGCGAGTCCCTCAGGCTCTGACTCTGCACACAGCTTCCTGACTGAGTCACAGCGTGCTGCACTTGATGCAGCTCTAGCTGCAAAACAGACAGCACCAGGTCAGTTGAGGACCCTCTAAGTTTTGACTTGTCTTTCATCACAGGTCTTGCATTCTTGTCCCCATTGCAGGCTATAGCATGTCATGCAACTTTGCCATCAGCAACTCCTGCTGCAACTTTTCACATGGTTTCTGTTTGCGCTGAGGGGCCAGCATATGTAGACAGCGGACACGCACAGCATGACATGCACAGCACGCACAGCACAGCATGGCACGCAATACATGGCACGCACAGCCTGGAACGCACAGCATGGCACGCACAGCATGCTGTTCAAGATCACAGCTGCCATGTCCAATGCAGTTCAAGCCCCCAGTGCAGTAAAACCTCCCTCATCGGCATCCAGAGAGCTTTCAAGAGCAAACAGCAGCGGAACCAGATCGCCTTCCAAGACCTTGAAGTCTGCTGGCTCAGGATCTGCAGAGCTCTCAGGTCACACCCATCATAAGTAAGTCCTACCATACTGCCCCCATACAGAAACGCCTTTCTGCTGTCCCCAGGCATTGTTTAGTCTTAAAAATTACACTGTTCAAAAAAGAATTCCCGTGGAAAACAGGATGTCCCTGAAGCTTGAACAACTGGGGTGTCTCATACAGACGTCCAATACACCTCAACTTTGGGCCTTTCCTCAATGTCACCGAAAGACCCACTCTTGCTTTGCTGAGGTCATCAACAGCTGTGCTGAGCACTGCACCAACTGGGTGTGCTCAACAAGCCTTCTGGCAAGCCCATGCTCCACAGGGAAGCTTGGTACACCTCAACCTCACGCTGTTCTTTAGTAAGAACCCAAAAGAGGGTGATGAACACATGCCTGCTGCATGGCCTGCAAAGTTGGGGTGATGCAGGTCTTTTTCTCCTACCTGGTTGGCACAATCTCAAATCAATCTCCCAACCAATGCCAAAAATGCTGTTTGTTGTTCTTTTTTCAAGTAAGCTCAGTGCTTGATCCTTATAGCAGAGCAGTATTGCCAGCATCTTGGCATGGCACCATGCTGAGTATGTAAGCTGACATGCTCAAAACACTTTCTTACCATGGCAGCCGACACTACGCTCAAAGTTACAGTTTGGACCATGTTGCACACATCAAGCAATAAGCTAAGAACACAGCTTCATCTTGGATGTTGTCTTTTGTTTTTGTAGCCTAGACATGCCATGCATATGTTTGCAGGTCATCACAGTCTAGGAAGGGCACAGGGAAGACGAAGAAGGGCGGCGCTGGAGGCAAATTCACCTGGGGCACTTCATATGACAATGTATGGCAACTGTATATGATGTTGCATGACAATACAACACATCTCTGTGCAAGTGTGCCGTCAACAGCCATATTGCATACATTTGCAGACATTTGTGGACATTTGCAAAAATTTGTAGACATTTGCAGACGTTGTAGTTCCATTGACCATGTCATGGTTTCCCCATAACTGACAAAATTTGGATGCATGACCAGCATGCTGTATGAGAGATTTTTTTGCCTTCTGAATTCTCTCTAGGCTGCTCTGGAGAGACAGAACTTGTCCTGCACGTATGCAGCTCATCATGACCTGGAAAGCGGTTCAAATATCATTATTGACCCTCTGTATTGCAAAATTTGCAGCGTACAACAAACTGCCCAAAGGACAGGCTGGGTACAACTGCACATCCATCTGCGGTGATTTACTGTCTTACATATGTTCCATGTGAAGCTGCCATGGCTGCAGGAATCCCCAGAAGCAGACAAGCTGGACAGGAATGATCCCAACTATGACTCTGGGGAGGAGCGGCATGCTTTGGCATTCCACTCACGCAAGGTTGAGCAGATCAAGGCGTACAAACAAGCGGTGAGCATGGTGCAATGTTGATGCAATGTTCACATACTGCTGTGTGACCTGAATGATTGTGTGCAATCTTCCATTTGAAAGGTTGTGTGCGAAAGATTGTGTGCAATCTTCTACCTGAAAGATTGTGCACAATGTTTTACGTGAAAGATTGTATGCAATCTACTCGTTGTCACGCTGGACTGGATCAATGAGTAGACTTGAGCATGCAAGTCTTGGGTATCAACATGTCGCTGCAATCCTCAAGGCACCAAGCCACAGTCTGTTATAAAATGGATATGAATTGTGTTGAGCATGCAGCAGCAAGGCATGTGGTTGCTTGCAAGCACTGGTACAATTGGAGTCCGTCCGTCCGTCCGTCTGTCTCTCTGTCTGTCTGTCTGTCTGTCTGTCTGTCTGTCTGTCCATCCATCTGTGCATCTGTCGCTTTAAAAGTTACATGAGGTGTCAATGCATGACATAGGTGCTAGCCATCCTGGAAGAGTATTATGTGAATGGTGACATTCAGGATGCTGCAACAACCCTTCAGGCAAGGCACATGGCACCTAGTGCACACTGGCATGTTTGTAGTGCACACTGGCATGTTTGTAGTGCACACTGGCATGTTTGTAGTGCACACTGGCATGTTTGTAGTGCACACTGGCATGTTCGTAGTGCACACTGGCATGTTTGTAATGCACACTGGCGTCAAAATCGCTCAGATTGCATTGATCGCATCTTTCGAACTCCCACCTTGCCTCTTTTTCTTGGTGACCGCTTGCATAGCTTGAATTTGGAGTTTTCCAGCTGTAATGGTCCTAAAAGAAGGTCTTCTTATTGCATCATTGTTCACTGGCAAGTGTACATAAAAACCAGTGAGCAATGATGCAATATGAAGACCTTCACTCAGGACCATTACAATTGGAGAAATTCAAAGTCAAGCTATGCTTACAGCCATGCAAATCTCCACAAGACTCATCAATTTGAGCTGTTGTGTCAATGCTTGACTGACTGTTCAAGCCAAGCAAACCATACATACTTGTCATTCCAGTATCTTGGCTCACGCTCGCCATATTCCATGCTACTGTAGAAAATTGATGTCGAATGGTGTAGTCTTTTCTTTTTCTTTTTCTTTTTCTTTTTCTTTTTCTTTTTCTTTTTCTTTTTCTTTTTCTTTTTCTTTTTCTTTTTCTTTTTCTTTTTCTTTTTCTTTTTCTTATGTATTCCATGCATTCTCTATGCTCTCAAACATGGTGTTGGTGCAGGAGCTTGGGGAGCCACCGTTTCACCACTTCTTCGTCAAGAAGGTGGTCACCCTCGCCATGGACAAGAACGACAGGTGACCAGACATCATGCATCATGTGGATTTCGTTGTCCTTTTCACTCATAGCTTCTGACCTGCTACTGCTCCCCAAGACATCACATAGGGAATTGCTCTGATTTCATTGATGACAAACTGGCTGGCTGGCTGACTGACTGACTGATTGCACAACTGAGTGTTATGCGTCTCGCCATGGACAAAAATGACAGGTGACAAGACATCATGCTTCATGCAGACCTCAGTTTTACTTTCTGTCACCATTTGTGAGCTGCTACTGCTGCTGCTGCTGCTGCTGCTGCTGCCCAAACATGGACATCACAGGGGGACCTGCTTTAATTTGCATTGATTGATGACGGACTGGCTGGCTGCCTGGCTAGCTGGCTGCCTGGCTGACATATTGATCAACTGAGTGTTATGTGTCTGGCCATGGTGAAGTTGAAACTCACGTGACATCAAGAAAGTTAGCAAGCAACGCCATGTGGTAACACTACGTGGATAGATGGATGGCATGCTTTCAAGTGCTATTGATAAGCTGAAACAAAAACTTCAAACAAAAACAGGAAAACAAACTTACAAGAACAAAAGCTCTGCAACAAACAGGGGGGAAAAGAAGATTATTAGGCACATGATAAACATTATTTATGCAGAGAGCACAAGATGGCAGCAAACCTGCTGCTGCTGCTGCTGCTGCTGCTGCTAATGCATCTTCTTCTTCTTCTCTCTCCTTCTTATTCTTCTTCCTCTTCTTCTTCAGGGAGCACGAGATGGCAGCAAACCTGTTGTCCAGCCTGTACCACGAGATCATCCAGGCAGATCAGATGCAGAAGGGCTTCAAGAGCCTCCTGAACAGCGTGGATGATCTCAAGCTGGATGTGCCCAGCGCAGAGGATGACCTGGCCCTCTTCCTGGCCAGAGGGGTGATTGATGACATCCTGCCCCCTGCTTTCTTGCACAAACTGCCCTGCGGTGAGCACCGATCTTCTTCTTGCGCCGTTCTTCTTCTTGACAACACATGTGTTGGGAGACAGATTGATGACATTCTGCCTCCTGCCTTCTTACACAAACTGCCCTGCGGTGAGACTCGTTCTTCTTCTTGCATGGTGACAACACATGTAAGGGGTGCCTTCTTGCATAAAGTCCCCTGCGGTGAGCACGGTTCTTCTTCTTGCGTTAGTGACAACACATGTGTCGGGAGATGTATTGATGACATCCTGCCTCCTGCCTTCTTGCACAAACTGCCCTGCGGTGAGACTCGTTCTTCTTCTTGCGTTGATGACAACATATGTGTCGGGAGATTTATTGCTGACATCCTGCCCCCTGCTTTCTTGCACAAACTCCCCTGCGGTGAGCACCATTCTTCTTCTTCTTCTTCTTGTATTGGTGACAACACTGCATCGGGAGACAAATCACAACTCGGCATGGGCTTTATACCAATTGGTTGCAACTCTCCTGCATTGGTGACAACACATGTGTCCGGAGATGTATTGATGACATCCTGCCTTTTTGCACAAACTGCCCTGCAGGGAGCTCTGTTCTTCTTCTTACATAGGTTACAGCACATATATCGGGTGCCTTCTTGCACAAACTTCCCTGCGGTGAGCCCCGTTCTTCTTCTTGCATTGGTAACAACATCTGAGTGGGAGACATATCAAGTCGGCATGAGATATGTACCAATCTACCTGCCTTGAAGTCCCCTGCTGTGAGCCCCGTTCTTCTTCTTGCATTGGCAACAATATTGCCAACAATAAAAGTATTTTGAGAAATGTCAACTCGGCACAGGACAGTCAGTCAGTGACTGATTTACCAGTCGTCATTGGAGCTTGCCCCCAACGATGACGGGTAAATCGGTTACTGACTGACAGTCCCGTGCCGAGTTGGCATGTCTCTCAATATGTTTGTTGTTAAACAAAAAAGGGTCAGTCAGTCCGTCAGGGCTTTTGCAGTTAACAACTTACCGTGGTATTGAGAGACATGTCAACTCGACACGAGATATGTATTGTTGGGAGCACCGTTGTTCTTCTTCTTCTTCTTCTTCCTCCTCCTCCTCTCTCGTCTTCTTCCATTGATAACAACACGTGTATTGGGATACACATTGACTCGGCATGGGATATATGTCACCTCGGCACAACACAGGCAGACGTGTCAACTTGGCAAGCAACTTGCATGTTACCCTCGTTCAGATCTCTTGCAAAGCGGCAAGCCCCATTCTGACGTCACAGTTGAAATTTCATCTGCTAAGGATGACCCATACGCAAGTGCATGAGGCAGCAAGACCACAGTGCTGACCATGCTCAGGAGCAGGCCTGCAGCTTGCGCCATCGGCAAAAGATGGGGGCAATCCGTGAATTGAACACGGGACCTCCACTACCCTAAAGTGGAATCATACCACTAGACCAATTGCCCAGAGTGTTTCTTAAGGGTTGCCCTGAACGTTGTGCCCCATGTCTCAAAACTGTCATATAACAACAAGCGCTGTTGTCCGCGATAGCTCCGCAAAGTGGGCATTTGTGTGCAAAGCAGTGCGCGTTAGATATACACTGCTCTGCTTGCGTCACACGTTCAAGCGCGATGCAGCCGACTGTGCATCTTCTGCCTGCAGAGCCATACACGCTCACTCTACACGCGAATAGCTTTGCTTCACAAGCACGTTGCATCGCTCATCGCCAGCGATGTGCTGTCAATGCAAAACATCGCCCGGCACTCTCAAGGCAGCCCGTTTTGGCTCAAGCCGCCAAGGAAGCGCATATCCCCGCGGTGACCCCAGTACCTGAGACTCCGACTTGGGACCCGGAAGGCCTTCTATCCCGGGTGCCAGCTGGTGGCCACTTTGCTAGACGAGAGCGCAAACAGTGAGGATTCTGTTTGCCGAGGCTCGCCATCACCCGCATCTCGCCGAGCATAAGTGGCAAACGCGTATAGCATGGTGACCCTGCAGACCTGCTGGAGGCGAACCAGCCAGCCCAGGTGCAGCTTACCCTCCAGCAGGATCAAGCAATGCTTTCAAAGCTCAGCTGCGCAATCACATCACTCCAATCGCCGAGGAGCTCGCCCAGCGAGGAGGCATCCCAGCCGCTGAGAGAGACCTTTATGACAAGACCTCACTGACCCACAGTTTGGAACAGGATTACCTGCCTGTCAACATGGACCAGCCTGGACTCAGCATACAGAACCTTGAACCTCCTGTGTTCACAATTGACAACTTCATGACAAGTGCAGAGTGCCAGCAGCTTGCGCAAGCTGCACAGGCAACAGGTATTACCTGCTGCACTTGTAATGTTGCAACTGTCTGATGCACAGGCACACAACACCATCTGACTATCACGCAGCACGCTCAGGTCTGTATGCTCAAGTGGCCACACATCATTCCATGTCAAATTGTGCGTTGAAGAAACACTTGTTGCAAGACACTCCCTCATGCTATGCAGCAGGCACTGCTCATGGCACATCAATCAAAAAGCTCTCTGAGTAAGGCAGACACATGTCTCGGCGCAAGCAATGACACTTCAATTGATTTCGTTGTTCATCAAGACAGTTCTCTGTGGATGTCAGTGCTGCGCTCCGACAGAAGGTGACAGCCATGCCTCAAGTACATGGCCACAGTCCTGCCGACTGCTCTGCAAATGGAGGCCTGGGACAGAAACACAAAAGATAAAGCCATACCACAACAAAAGTCACAAACGTAATCACTGTCCTAACATCATGCTGCTCTGCAAACGCAGGTCTGCTGAAGCAATCCAAGATAGGTGAGGGCAATGTCAAAAGTGGCGCTGTGAGTGTCAACGAGCGGCGCACCAGCTCGACTGTCTTGTTAGAGCCAACAGTAGTAGAGCAGAATGCTGAGCTGCAACCCATGGTGGTTAAGTTGCAGGCAAAGGCACAGAAGCTACTTGATATAGGTATGCTGTCAGTCTGACCCAATATCGACTCACTGTAGGAATTTGTATTTGCCGAGGCTTGCAGCATTGGCCTTCAGCTGAGCTTCATTGCTCACTGCAAACATCAGCACAGGCAGCTGAACAGAAGCTATCTTTGGAATCTGCGTTTTGTGTGTGATTGCCAGTCCATAGCAAATGTAGCATGATGTATGTAGTGTAGAGTAATCATACATCATGATGCAATTGCAGCTCAGCCCCATTTTGCACTGCTTCAATTCCTATTGATAGGCCTCCTGCTGAGGTTGGTAGTTGACAGCTTTTGTCAGAACTTGTTCCATTACTTTGCTGAAAATTCCTTCATGGGTATGAACACCCAAACAAGGAAATCTTACACCCTGAATTGTACAAGCCTAGAGCCTAACATGACATCCTTGAGCACCCAGAGAGTAGTAGCACAAGACAACTGCGGCAAGGTGTGTAAATACAGAAGGTTTTTTGTGCTACATACAGTCCCGCACGTACCTAGCTCTTCATGAGCTGGAAAGCAACTTTATTATGATTTCTTTCTTTATTTGTTTGTTTGTTCATTTGTTTGTTTGTTTGTTTGTTTATTCATTTATTTATTTACTCATTCATTTATTCATTTATTTATTCATACTTATGCAGGCGGGTGGACAGCTGCTGGAAGGTTACCACCGCCGGGGCAGTTCTGCTTTGAGAGCCTACAGGTTGCTTGCTACCAGCCCGGTCAGCATTTCCTGCAACATGAGGTAATAATGATACTAATAGTAATAATAATATCAATATCAATAAAAATAATAAATCGCTTTCCAGGTCATGGTGAGCTAGGTACGTGCAGGACAGGCAACATGAGGTGACTCCAATCTGTAAAGGCTGTCACATTGGGCCGCCAGCATTTGACAAAATTTGACTTGCTTTGTAAAGCCTTAAGGCAGTCAAAAAAGGTTGTGTTAGGCTGCGCAATGGGTTCCAGGAGCCAGAGAACAAGTCAAAGACTGGAGGGGAGAACATCAATTCACTGACTGAGCAGAAGCTTGGGTTAGGCCTGAGCCCTTGGCCATGATTTAGGGTCCAAACCCTAAATATAGACCCTAAACCCTAAGATATAGTCATGACAAACTTTTGAACGCAATTATACTCGAGCAGGGAGTCGTGAACCGTGTCTAAGGGTACGACAAAGTGCTCATGACGCAGTACGTGATGGTAACAGGGCCAGTATCTCGTATGCTCATCAGGAACGTGTATGAGTGAGGTAGCTATCATGATGCTAGAATAGGTACCTCACTCAATACACGTATTTGGGTGAACGTCTGAGATACCGGCCCTGCTACCCTCAAATGCTATATCATACTGTATTATATATCAGAGGTATGTGCATCAAGATAGGGTAGGTTTGACATGGCCCATACCCAGACAGGGTTGGCGAAGAGAGCCAGCCTACAAGGGCTTTGCTTATGGCACTTTTGGTGTCTGCCTACTACTAGCCTAGCCCCATGTTTCAGGGTGTAGCGTTGACATGAGCGTAAGCATATATGTACCAGAGGGAGTGAATTCCACGACTGCATTGCTGGTGCCCGTAACACAATGCCAGAATCAGTCGCAAAACTGATGATCAAATCTCATTCTGCAGGATCAGCTTTGTCACTCACCGTGTTGAACCATGGCCCTTTCCATTGTCTTGGGTAGACAAAGGTTATTTCATTATTTTACGAAAAGGGCAGAACAAAATCCCCTCGAGCTGATTGTGCTGGTCACCCTCTCAGATGATGATCCCTGCATTAGTCATCCATCTGATGTGTCACAGGACGCTTTCCCGCCCAATTTTGTGAGGCAGAATCGCTTCCGGCGGCAAGCTACGCTGCTGGTCACCCTTTCAGATGATGCATTAGTCATCAACTTGATGTGTCACAGGACGCTTTCCCGCCCAATTTTGTGAGGCAGAATCGCTTCCAGCGGCAAGCTACACTGCTGGTGTACCTGAATGATGTTGACCAAGGAGGAATGACTCACTTTGACCGGCTGGGGTTGGGCATAAAGCCTCAATGTGGGAAGGCGCTCCTCTTCTTCCCTGCCTTTTCTGATGGCACACCTGATCCCAGGTGAGCACTGCTGTCTGTGTGTCATACTTAGCCCGTTTAGGGTCAGGGTTGGAGATGCATGGTTTACGTCTGTCAGGTGCACAAATCCAGTTGCTGTGGTGTTCCATACAATCCTCTGTTGAGACAGTATTCAGTGTGTAGGGTGTGAAGAGTCTCAACGACTTTGCTAGCAACACTGACTCTCCATAGAGCGTAATTGTTCCTGCCATAAAGGTACAGGTCATTGTGATTTCAAGATCAAATGTCTTGCTGCCAGAATTCCCCAATAGGTCCCAGAAGCTGTAAATGTTTGATTCCTTTCAGCTGTTTGCTGCACCCTTTGCCATGTTGAGCTGTCAATTCCCTCGCTCATTTCCTGTCTTTTCATGTCCAGTTGCTATTTATGTAAAGCCGGCATTCAACAACAGAGCATAGGGAACAAGCCCTCCCCATGTATACAGTGTAGACCAATCTGCCCCCCACCCCTGCCTTTTCCCTCCCTGCCTTCGCCCCTGCCCCTTCTCCCCCCTTTTCTGCCCCCAACCCCTGTCTCCCCTCTCTTCCGGGCCCATTCTTGGTCAGCACCACCCTTTCTGAGCCACATGCCATGGCCTCTGCAAGCTGTGGGTATTCTGGCCATCCCCATGTGCGCTTGAGGACTGAAATGTAGAATCCTTTGTTGCCTTTAGGATTTATGTGGCACATCTTATGCTCTTTGTGGCATGCTTCCTTGCATGCTCTCAGTGTAGCTGCTACAACTGCAGGACTGTACACACAGCTCAGAGCCCAGACAGCGTCAAGTGGGTGACCCAGGTGTGGATTGCTGGGGGCCACCCCAGGAACGGCCCCAGTCAGGGCGTGTCTGCAGTGACATCAACCTCATCTGGTCCTGTGGCTGCCGCTTCTTCTTCTTCTTCTTCTTCTTCCTCCTCTGCAGCAGCAGGCACAGATGATGATGTTGAAGGCAGGATCCTGTCTACTAGGTAGGTCTGACCTTTGAAACTCTTGAGGCAGTCAGGTCTTCTGAGCTGAGCTGAGCTGAGCTGAGCTGAGCTGGGCTGGGCTGAGCTGAGCTGAGCTGAGCTGAGCTGAGCTGAGCTGAGCTGAGCTGAGCTGATGCAAAGCTGGGGTCCAGCAAGCTGAGCTGAGATGATCTTGTTTCATCTCAGCTGTCTGGCTTGCAGCTGTCAACATCCCAAGCAGCCCTGAGGCAAATTGAGCTGCTTCTTGTGTCATGGTCGTCACCATTGACTGCTGCAAACTTGCTGAGGGTTGCTGGCAGGTTCTTGCTCATTGAGCAACTGCTTGAGGCTTGAAGATCTCAGGGTTTGCAGCAATCCTTTGCCTGCCTTTGTATCTAGATTGTTGTGTCATCATTATATAATCTGTATGATCTTGTATCCAGCCTGGCCTGTGGATTGCCTGGTCTATGTGTTGGTGAGTAATCCCACAGTTGGTGTTGCATGTGTTGCATGTGTTGCAGTCCATCTGCCCTGTCTCTGCTCAATGCATGTTTCCAAACCCCATATCCATTGCAGGAGAAAGAAGGGCATCAAGGGCAAGAGCACAAAGGGCAAGCCTGTCAGCAAGCCTGTCAAGAAGGGCTTTTCTTAGCTTAGAATAGGGGATAACATAAGAGGGTCTCAGCTGATGCATCCATATGGGCAGACTCATGGGACCTCACAGTTTGAGCCTCTCACAAGTAGCTGAAGTGGACCCTGAACCCTGAACCCTGAACCCTAAACCCTAAACCCTAAACCCTATGAACAATCAGCTGCAGTCTGGCAGCCTAAGGCCATCTCATTAAATTGACGCCGCAGGGCGTAGTCTTTTCTTTCCTTTTCTTTTCTGTCATTTCTTTCTGATCAGCCTGGGGCCTTTCGCAGCCTTTTGAAGAGATTAGGATGCCGATGCTCAGCAGTTGTATGTGAAGCGCAGCTACAAAAACGTGTGCATATGTGCAGCGTTGATGTGGTATGTTGTAGCATGCATGTGCACATGTGTACATGCACTTGTATACTGTTTGTCAGCTAAGACGACAGTGTATGAGTGTGCGGTGTGCATGTTTGCAATGTGGTAGTTTGAGTTTGTGAGCGCCTAAAAGCTGCAGAGGTACTAACTATTGGGCCAAGACACAATGATGGTTCCAAACGCCGACTAATCTACTACGGTAGGACGCGACACTGCTGCATACAGATTCACATGTACATGGAACATCATACGGGCTTCAAGCTAAATGCAATAGCACTGGTGAGCAGATAGGAAACATGCTTGCTTTTATATAAACTTGCATCATTTGGCAAGTCAGTTGCAACTGGCTACTTCTTTGCATTATTGTAATGCTATGACAGGCAGATTGGCTAGCTATAGCTACTCACATGGATGTTTGTACATGTGGCTGCTATGTCCAAACGACATGTGAATGGCATCATGCATGGCTGGATAATCTGCTTGTGGTGTGATATGTGCATTGCATGTATGCCTGTGCTGATGACTTTGCTTACCACATGCCGGTGTGAGTTCACTACCGTCTGCTGTAACATTGAATGATGCGTCTGACATTACATCTGACAACTGTCAAAATGATGCTCTCTTGCCATGACACAGCATGTAACACAGGGAGGTTTTGGTACTCCTCTCTGTTTCTGCCAGAATGTTGCTACACCAATTGCTATGCAATCTAATTGCACCAGCCAACTACTCAAAACATCCCTACACTGTCCATACTGCTTGCTTTATTTCTACTCAGGGTAATTGGCTCATCACTGTGTTGGTCATAACTGCGAAAGATGTTGGTCTAAGCTAAGCCTGGAAAGCCAAAATCGTAAAACCACCGAATAAGCAAATGCCAGTTCAAAGCAAAAAAACAAAACAGGGGGGGTCTTGAAAAAATAC
>JAABUP010006206.1_pt1 | contig 17263 bp, 23 predicted proteins | sample 5559201 | NCBI WGS metagenome assembly JAABUP01 (sample SAMN10711887, study PRJNA513373) | rock metagenome | isolation source: Antarctica rocks | place: Antarctica
GGGGGCGCCAGGACGGCACGCCTGAGCCTGAAGCTGGTGATGATGTCACTAGTAAACCCCCACTTCAAAAGAAAACAACCACCAGCACAGAAGCAGCACCAGTTCAGAAAGCCTTTCCACCTGACATCTATCTGACTTAGCCTGATGTCGTGGTCTTTCCTGCTGGTCTGAATATACGAATGCCAGCAGTCTTGCTGAAATAAACTTTCTAGTCAAGGGTCTTGGCTCTGTAAACAAAGTTCACGACTGCTGCATGTGAAGATCTGCTGCTTATGCTAAGCAAATGCTTGATTTGAGCGGAAGCATCACCTGTACATGTTACACATCACATATATATTAGATTTTGTCATCTGATTAGCAACCAAATATTCATATTTGTCCATCAAGGCATAATGACTGGTCTGTTTTGTTCCTTACAAGCTTTCTATCATAGTCACAACAATACGCAAGTCAAGTTATGTTCCATCAGCTGCTGCGATGCAGTTTGCAGGGATTTGTTGGACATCATCTTCTGCTTGCTGAAACCGAGCCACAGCCAAGCTATCATATCCTGGATGCTTGAGCTGCAAAAGGTTATGCGGCAGATGTACAATGCAATGTGTTGCATGGACTGCTGTCTGTGCACAAGAGAGTGCTGCCACAGGGTAGCTTGAGCTATCATGACTGTTGTGAATGACAATTCGTGGAGCACATGATGGAAAGATGAATATTTTCAGAGGATGAAAATCTCCCCTCTACTGTAAGTGACCTGTGAATGATGCAGCAGTCAATTGTGATGCATGCCAATTGCTTGCGTGCAGATCTGAGTGACAGCACAAACAGGCTTCGCTTGTCAGTATGTGATGCATACTAGCATCGCTATGCAAACAAGTGCAAAGTATGCAAAATTGAGCTTGTATGAGTGGTTACAAGTGGGACGACTACAGAGGTTACAAGTCAGGAGAGGTGTGTTGATATCTGGCAGTTGGGCCTGGTCGTGTGCCCAGCACTAGACATCAGGGGGCATATGAGACTGCCCTGCCATGAATGTCAATTAACCCTTGATTGTGGCCCTAAGTTGCACCTATCAGTCTTGCAGGCGCTTTAGCCCAAGGCCTGGCATACCAGCCCTGGAGTCAGTCCCATCAGCACTCTGTTTAGACAATCAGCCCTAAATTGAAGTGGTTCTGCCCAGGGCCTAAAGTATGAGCCCTGCAATTAGTCCAATCAGCCCTTGATGACAACAGTCAGCCCTGAAATCAAGGTGCTTTTGCCCCGGGAGCACTGGAACAGTCCTGTAAACCTGGAAGTGAAACTAATGGCCCTCTATTCCAAGACGGCCACAAGGCATCCCTGACTTAGTGCTGGGATAATACAATCAATGCTTAATCAACGAGAGCTTTGAACGTGCGCGCGCGGAAATAGACAAAGCTGGGTCTAGCACAACTGGCTCTGCAGACAGACTACATGATGGAATAGTCGAGCTTTGCAGCGCCAAGTCAGCAGCCCTCCAGGTCGTCATGTCCCATGTAGACAGCATCAAGGCCTAGTGCGACATAAATTCCAGGCAGGGGAAGACAGCATCATGGAGACTTTGCAAGCTGACCCAATTGCAGCAGCTTCAAGCACCAGTGCCCTGAGGCTCATTCTCTCACAGATCCAATGCAGCAGCACCTGTTTAGCCTAAAAGCAACCGGTGAACAGGGGAAGCCCACGTGCAAGTTCACCAGCATGATAGTGAAAGGCTTCTCCCCAGCAGCCACCTTCACATGCAGGCAGATCACAGCCTCAGCCAACCAAATTCTAGCACAGCATGCCACCAACCAGCAGTTCAGCATCCCCTCAGTCACTGTCTTTGGCAACCCAGCAGATGGTTCCAGATCCATCCGTGTTTTCCTTGCCTGATGACAAGCATCGCAGCATAAGTTCATCTTTGCTAACCTGCGCACTGCAGTTCTTTCAGCAAACACGTGAGCCTCAGTCTTCACTACCCTGTGAGCTGACCACACCATCAGCCTGGAACCCACTCATAAGCAACCTTGCCTCCCTCCCCCCAGCACAGACTGCCACCCACATGCCACCCCGCATCAGCCTCAGCCAGCCCCTGCAAATGCACTCAACACATCTATTGCAGCTGAAGAAATCAGCCTTGGCTTACATCAACTTCACGATGGCAGAGCAGGCGCCCTGCAAGAATACTCATCTGAATCCCTCAGATATGCCAAACCTCTTCCTGCACCTGAGCCCCCAGCCCCCGCCAACCTTATCAACCCATGCATACAGGCAAGTTTTACAGGCAATACTGGCTATACACTTCATACAGGCAATCTTCACAGAAGCTTTAAATTCAGACAAATACCCATCAATGGTGGAGTGCCCTTATTACCCCCTTCAAGCACGGAGACGCCTCAGACCCTGCCAACTACAGACCGATTGCAGTTGGGGAGCCACTATGCAAACTATAAGTAAATGTTCTGCTCACCCAGTGCACAGAGCAGCAGCATTGCGCGCGTGAGCCATGGATGCAATTGATAAGCACATGAACCACTGAACCTGTGTTTTGTAGCCTTTGAAGCAGAGCATGTGACTAGGTTTAGTGGCCACTCAACTGGCACGTATCACAGCGTCTTGGCATACATGGTAACATGTCAACTGCTACTCAGAGATATACATTGACTGCTCCTTGGCTATGACAATCAATGGCTTTCAAGGAGACATGCACAGCCCGTCTGTAGATGTATGTCAAGGATGCCCACTCAGTAGTGCCTTATTTGTCTTTTTGTAGGTGTGCTCCATCTTCATCTTCAAGTTTCAGTTCCATATGCAGGCATCAAGACGTAGCACACACAACTCACCGACATAGAGTGTGCTGATGACGTCTTCCTATTGGCACATCCCCGCTTGTATCTACAGGCACTCCCAGCATTGGCAGACTATTGCCAGGAGCCACATATGCGAGTCAGCACAGCAAAGAGACCAGTCCTGATCATTTGTGACAACACACGACACACCTTGCACAAACCAGCCTTTGGAGCAAGATCAAAGCTTCAAATACTTGAATTGCCGTTCCATCAGTCTAGCCACATTGCTCACCTCATCACACCAAAGCCTAACAAAGCAGCATTTGGGCAATTGTGCATCAGAAGCATGCACAGTTGCAATGTAGTGACACTGCTTGTGTGAAGTCGTGCTTGTTTCAGTCCAATTTTGCCTTGGCATGCCACTATGGATTCCCTGGTTGGGCGTGCATAGTCCTACAGCTGCCAACAATATTTGCAAACAGTGAGAATAGGTGTATCTGTTGTATTGCAAGTGTTTATGTGGAGCACCTGCCACCACTTCACATGCTATCTTTCTGGCAGAATTGAACATGCAAAATGCTTTTGTCGGCAGCAAGTCATGGACTTTTGGAATGCCACCAAAAGCTCAGCAATTGGAACTCCATTTGGAGGGAAGCAGCTTGAATTCTGCATGGAGATTATAAACTTCAGCCCCAGCTGCTTGCTTGCAGTATAGATTACCATACAGAATGCCAGTCTTCATGGTGCTCAGAATTTCTCACTGTCAGTCTCTCATCGCTTTTGCAGTATTGATTACCATTTACACTGAAGCCCAGAGTGTTCCTATCATAGATGTCAACATAGCCATGGCTGGACTTGAACATCAAGCTTCTCTTTCATGGAGCATCCTATCACCCAACTCACGTACAGCGCCCACCAGGATTGCTAGAACGTGTACATGGCAAGTATGATTGGCTCCAACATCTTCAATACATGTTTCTGGCAAGCGCATGAAGCATTTCCTACATTCCAGACTCAGCTCCAACGCTTTAAACATTGAGACAGGCCGACCTCACTATTCCTAGATCATCTAGACTCTGCCCACAGTGTCCCCTCTTCAGCGCTGGGGCTGAATACCAGCTTATCTTTAAGGAACCTGTTGTCCAGACACTCAGAGACAAGTATCATACCCTTTTCAGACCCCCAACGTCTTCAATGCTGCCCAGAAGGGTTGCAGACTTGTCTACAAGTTTGTATCAGAATGTGTAGACATGTTAAACACTTAGAACTGATGTTTTTGACCATGATACTGACAACCCTGGCACGTATGTACAACCTAGTGTGTGGGCTGAAGATGTAGATCCTCCTCCTGATCCCCCAGCCAGCCCAGGTGAGCTGCTGCATGTGGGGGCCTTCTTTTCTGCTTGATACTCATACTCTCTGCATCTCACACTCTCTGCATGTCTTTGAAAGTATGCATACATCTTGTTGCAGAGTAACAGAGAGTCAGGAAGCTCATGTCCTGATTCTGGAATGCTGGGTTATTTACCCTGCCACCATCTTGCAGGGATGTGTTGCTGCCTGAAGCCTGCAGTTCTAGGCTTCAGGCAGCAAAACATCACATCACGATGGTAGTAGGGCAATTAATCTAGCATTACATGTCCCGGATTGCCTTATACCTGGCCCACGCCCCTGGCAAGGGCATATATGCTTTGCCACGTTTACAAAACGTATGACCAGATATGAATAGCATTTAAGTTATGAGAGCCACAACTAGCTTGTGTCTGTAGCCTATGTACAGTTTCAGCGGTGTGTGCATTGTATGGTGTCTACTCTTCAAGACCCTGACATGCTTCAAATGTATGTTTATCCTGTCTAAGCGTTGCATGCAATAGAGGTGGACATCTGTGTCTGCAAGATTGCATGGTTGCGGGGGCCACCATGGTCGGGAGGTCACATCAGAGCCAGAAGCTGATGATGAATATGTTCGGCAACTCACCAGTTGGCTTGCTGGTCACATCATCACCACCTTCTGGTTGTGTGGACTATATCCATGTGACATAGCGCAATGTGGTAATCTTTTGCTGTTGTGCTGAGATACATGCATGCCAGCAGACTTGCTGAAAAGAAGTCCCCACACCTTGTCAAGGATCTGGCATGTCTGCAGAACTCATTTCAGCAAGTCTGCTGGCATGCATGCGTGTACCTCAGCGCATTATCTCTGAGACCCAACTTGGCCTGTATACAGCAGTAATCGTTTGCAGCAGTTATCGTTTGTACAAAGCCAAGATGATGATCTGCTGCTGATGCTTACGGTAAGCATCAGTGTTAAGCAGCTTATGAAAGCCTTGATACATGTGGAAGCATGAAACACGCTGCTTTCTAGTTGTTCTGATATGCTAAGCAACCCAAAATTTGTATGTGTCCAGCGAAGCATGATGACTTGTCTCCTCTGTTCTTTATGTCCTTTCTATCAGAGCCGAGTACAGCCAGGTGCAATTGCAAGTGATGCTATATTCCCTCAGCTGCTGTAATGAATGCGTAACCCCAAGTTGGATGTTTCTGTGTGCTTGTAACGTAGACACTTCTCCTGCAGGTCAATTCGGCTGGACAAGATCTCTAAAGCCACAGCTAAGCTACCTTGACAAAGGCGCTTGAGCTGCATGGTGTAATGTGGCAGGTGTACAATGCAGTGTGATGCAAAGACTGCTGTCTCTGCACAAAAGAGTGCTGCCCCAGAGTAGCTTGATTAATGACCAGTCATCTCGTAAGTCCTGATTGACATATGCGCATGCTGTGGCCTCCACAGTGTGGAGCTATGGTAAAAAGATATGCATTGTTTGGAAAAACAGAATCTCCTCCCCTCCTGTAGGCGTCAAGGAGTCAGTTGTTCTGCATGCCAGTCGCCGTCTGAGTGACAGCACAACTAGGTCCAGGAGACATGGCATGCAATCAGAAGGTGCATTAGGAATTGCATGCAGATTCCCAGCACACCTAAAGTAGATTCCCAGCACACCAAAAGCAGCTTTTTGAAAAGCTGGAGAAAGCATGTCAGGAAGCTGGCACCGTCGAGGAGGAGCTGCTGCTGCAGGCGAACTAGCGACAGCCGCTGATGGATGGGCCCTCTCATTTCGCATTTCGAGGTAATTTTGCAGGTCATTGCGCTAGTGCAACGTATGCGGTGATCATGTCCTTGTGCGCCAATCGTCAGTCAAACGTTTCTCGCCTTGTCATACGGGGGTTTTTGCAAGCAGCCATGAAGCGAAACTATTACAAATGGGTAGCTCAAGCCCGAAAAAGTGCAGGGACTGACTGTCTCAACCGTGTCTGCAGCAGCCTGTTCAAGCTCGACGACCAGTTGGTAGCATCGACTCTGTAGGCTCTTGGACGTCACCGTGGACTCGGGCAATTCCAGAATCAGGTCGTCTCTGTTGCTGATATCTTGTTACTCACGTGTTTGGAGAACTTGGCTTGCAAGTTGCCTTTGTGTGCACACTCTTTCAAGGTGCAGGTTTGGCTATCCAGACTGTTCCTCTCAAATACTCCAGCATTGACTATGACCAAAAGAGATATTTTGTAGGCATCTCCAACAACCATGCTCTGCTCCTCCAACAACCGTTCTCTGCTCCTCCAACAACCATGCTCTGCTCCTCCAACAACCATGCTCTGCACCTCCAACAACCATTCTCTGCTCCTCCAACAACCTTGCTCTGCTCCTCCAACAACCATGCTCTGCACCTCCAACAACCATGCTCTGCACCTCCAACAACCATGCTCTGCTCCTCCAACAACCGTTCTCTGCTCCTCCAACAACCGTTCTCTGCACCTCCAACAACCATGCTCTGCACCTCCAACAACCATGCTCTGCACCTCCAACAACCATGCTCTGCACCTCCAACAACCATGCTCTGCACCTCCAACAACCATGCTCTGCTCCTCCAACAACCGTTCTCTGCACCTCCAACAACCGTGCTCTGCACCTCCAACAACCATGCTCTGCACCTCCAACAACCATGCTCTGCACCTCCAACAACCGTGCTCTGCTCCTCCAACAACCGTTCTCTGCTCCTCCAACAACCGTTCTCTGCACCTCCAACAACCATGCTCTGCTCCTCCAACAACCATGCTCTGCACCTCCAACAACCAGTCTCTGCACCTCCAACAACCATGCTGTGCTCCTCCAACAACCTTGCTCTGCACCTCCAACAACCATGCTCTGCTCCTCCAACAACCATTCTCTGCACCTCCAACAACCATGCTCTGCTCCTCCAACAACCATGCTCTGCACCATTTCATAACCATGCTTGCCTGCATTCTTGCTTTGCAACATGCCAACGCTTCCTCATTTGTACATCCTGTCCATGTGTATGATCTGCTGCACTTTTATTGCTGCTGTAATTGCAGATGGCCACGGGACTATTCACTGTCACCATGTTCATGTCTCAGACTATGTCTGCAATGCATTTTTATGCTTGCTGCACTGTCAACCGTTGGGCAGCTTTGTCGGCAGCACTTCCTTGGACTGGAACATTTCTGCAAAGCGTCAAGGCACTGCCCATCAATATCACCATACAAAAGCTTTTCACATATGCTGCAGGTACTGCAGCACAATCATGCACTGCCACTACACAAGCCCTTGGCACAAGCAGGCTGGAGTGTTGCAATCCCATGCGTGGCTATCAAGTCACGTGCAAGTAGCATCTGCTAGGTGAGATTGTGGCTGGCTTTTGGAGCAAGTACAGTCAACCATTGTACAACTCAACACGTTAATATAAAATACATTTCAGCTACATTAAGCGTTATTGCACACAGAAGTAACGAGCTGCTAAGCTTACAATCACTGTGAGTCTGTGCATGACCTCCGCTTACTGTGGGTTTTGTTGTGCAAGGTAGAATAGAGTTCATAGGCTCATCGCCTAAGCCCGCAAGCCAAGTGGTGCCACAGCAGTCTGGGACACCACTGCTGCAGTCAATATATTCTCGCAGCAGCCTCCCTCAACAAAGGTATGCAGAGCTCACCCTACTGTGCATCTATGCTTCAACAAGCAAACTTCATAGGCCAGTTTAAGCTCTGACTGTACATACTACACATGTCATTCACACACTAGTGGTTTACCCCTACCCAAAGCCTACCCTAGCCTTGGCCTAGCCTACCCCAGCAAGCTTGCAAGCTCATGCCTCACAGGATTTCAATTGTTGGTTCACAAATAACTGATATTGAAGTGGATCAATTGCTTGCAGGAGCTTCATCGACCTGCTGACTCAGATGAGGTGGGGCCCTAAAGCACAAAGAAGCCCCCCACATCACTACCAAGCACCTACCTGCTCACATGTCCTCCTGCTATCGCCTCTTGTTTTTGGTGCTACATGGCCCACATCCTTGTCGTGCATCCTGTCAACATTCAATGCAAAGATCATGAGCATGTACACCTTCTACCCAAATGACACTGAGTATGACCTGATTGCTCAAAAGGTGTTGAGCAAGGCAGACCTGGATGCAGCCAAGGAAAACTAATTATCTACATATTCATGATCAAGCAGGTAGGTGCTTGCTCACACTATGAGTGTGTACCAACATGCACCTAGCCAAGCAATACAATGCATTCTGATGCGTGTTGATCTACTTTGTAAGCTATACCACAATTCCTCTTTGTCCAACAATATCATTGATGTCAAGCTTGAGTTTCTTTGCATGAAAATCTGACTGCCAAGTCTGTTGCTTTCGCACATACCACGTCCATGACAATCAAGTGCATATTGATTCCATTGGCATTGACAGTTCTTCTGTGTCACGCAAAGGCAGAACTGGTGGCAAGCAGTTACCGGAGCGATATTGGCAAGAACATCTATCACTCTGTTCAGGACTTGTGGTGGGGCTCAAATGGACGGCCTTTTGACTCAACTGGCCGGATTGTGCTTGAGATTGTTGCACAGTTTTTGAAAGGTGAGCATTTAACTGAATGTATGACTTGTCGTGTAACCTCTGTTGTCAGTCACAATGTACAAGATGTTATTTTGTGTTACAAACTCAACCACAACATGTTTGTTAGTCACATGCTCATTCATTTGCATGACAAGTTGAATGGTTAATTGTGTAAGCAACAACACATTGCAACACTTTTGTGCATTATGTTTATGTGCAAAACCCTAGACTCACCTGACTGACATATGTTTGCTGTCATGTAGATGACCTGTACAGGACAGGGCACACTGAAGACTATTGCGGCCTTCAGGACAATTGCAAGATAACCTACTTCTCCACGCCAGACCCAAAGGAGGATGAGTTTGACCAGGAGCCGTACAATGACATCACCCACTTGACACCCCAGCATCTGGCGTTTGTTGAAATCAAGGCAAGTCATTGTCACATGCAAAGCTACTGTCATGAGGGAAACATGTTGACTTGGACTTGTGGTTTTATGTCAGCAAAAAAATATGTTGTCACACAATTGCAGTGTGCAACTGCACTGTTCCACAATGTGCATCACAAGAAACAAAGTAGTGTATTTGCAGGTGCGTTCTTCGTTGAAGGGTGAGAAGAACCTTCCTCAGCGCGACAAGCCCAGGGAGAACATGATCAAGGAGTACCATGACATTGTTTGTAAGATACAATGTATGCAAAGTGACACCAAAGTTTGTTTCCAGAGTGCCCTTGGCTACACCAAACACCGCCTCCGATGATGGATCCCAAGCCCCAGACCCCAGGCCATACATGCTTAATGTCAAGTTCATTTGTACGGGCCTTTGATTTTGCGTATGGCAAAGTGTAGTAAAACGCTTGACTGCTTATGTTTATTGACTTGCATTGCAATGCTTGGACTTGTCGACACATATGTCACTTGGGAGCCATGTCCACAGGACACATAATGCAGCCCGATTATTGGCAAGTGGACAACATATGACGTCATTGCATGTAAAATGTTACCTGGGTTACACTGTAACTAGTTGCAACAGTGCTGATCGCTGTAAGTCGCTCATGCAAATTCGCGTTTTCAGTGTAAAAGCTGTCAATTATACTGAAAGACATTAGTGTACTGTGTCACAAAACCTTACAGTTAGCAGACTTATGGGCACATGCATCAATGATGGCATCCTGCACAGGACATCCTTTGCTGAGACCCCCTTGGCACCACGTCTGTGATGCAGTATGTTCAATTCGTTGCATGCATCATGGCGTCCCACATGAAACTGTGAAACAACAGCAGATTCTGCGATGGTGACTGGCTTCGGAGCAAAGGTAAACGTTTGCAGACCTTACTTTGATCGCAAAGCGCAGCACATGCCGTTCGCACCCTTCAGGACTCAGTCGCTTCGTCACCCTCCAGGTGTTGCTGGCGCTGCCGTTGTGCAATTCGCTGCTGAAAAGCTGTTTCATAGTGCCTAAGCTGTCCAAGCACCGCTGACTCCTGCAGTCATCCGCTCAGCTGCCGTTTGGTCCGATGTTTCAAAACTACGGGCAAAAGCCAGAAGGAAGCAATTTGCAACCAAGGGCACCAGGTGCTGTTGCTCAGCAGAGACCTACACAGATGCCTGGTCAAGCAGTGCAAGGCACTGGATCACAGAACACTGCAGCAACTCAGCACCTGATGTTGCAGCAAGCACTGCAGCAGAATCCCGAGCTAGCTGCACAGCTGACCCAGCGTCTACAACCAGGCAATGCCCAGGCAAGTCTGCTTTTGAGTTTGCCCGCTACAAGCACCATCTAGCCCTTGTTTGTGCTTTGGGTGCCATATAGACCTACAGAATGGCACATTGTGTTTCAGTTGCCTAACATGGGTCCTCAACAATCAGGAGCCCCAGGCTTACAACAACAGCAACAGCAGCTGATCATGCAGCGACAACAACAAGCAGCAGCAGCAGCTGCTGCTGCTGGTGCTGCTTCTGGCAGTCTGCAGAGCAGGCCACCTGCAAAGCAGAGTGTGCCTTTGGCCAGACCGACTGCAGCTTTCTCTTCTGGTGGTGTGCGGCCTGCCTCGCCAGCACCAGTAGCAGGACAGATAGCAAGCAAGCCTCCTGTGTCAGCTGCTGACATGCTGCCTGCTGCCAGGCGCAAGAAAAGGAAATTGATGGACAACAGGCTCCCTGAAAAGGTGACAAACGCAATGTCCATTGTGCTCTGACAATGTAGATGCATGTAGCAGCTACAGGCCATGGCTAAGCAGTGAGCACACGTGCGCAATTTCATGGTCACTTAGGCTATATGCTGTGCAGCGCTTCTTGCCTTGAGGCAGCAATATCAGTGAGCACTGCAAGGCCATTCAATCATTACATGACATCTGCTTTACTTTGAACCTCAATGCATCCTGCTTGCACCTATACTGATTGGGATATGAGCCAGCTACAAAGTTGGAATGTCTACACCACATGTCAACAGTGCATCCTGAGCAGAGTTCAGACTTAGACTATATATGTAGATTTATCTGAGCCAGCCAGCCACTTTGCTCCCAGCTGAACTTGCCAAACTCAATGTCTTGGTGATTGCGTTGCAGGTTGCAGCCTATGTGCCTGAGTCTGCCCTATACACTCAGCTGCAGGAATACGAGCGCAAGATAGACGCCTGCCTCTTGCAGAAGCAGTCTGAGGTGCAGGACGCCCTGCGCCGGCCGCAGCACATTGCCAAGAAGCTGCGCCTATTCGTGTACAACACACATGCCAATCAAGAGGCCTCAGCCACGTCTCCAGGTAGCCAGACGGACATCTTTGCTGCATGAGTGCTTTGGCAGTATACAAGCTGCACGCATTGCAGACTGGGCGCCAAGCTTCATAAATCTGTTGAGCAACGATAGATATAAAATCAACCATTGGGTGTGCCTTCAGACCTGGTGCTGCTGTACACAGCACGCTTCTCATGCAGACAAGTCCCTGTCAGCACAGCAGTGTCATCACCATGTGTTCTGCAGCCATGCAGCACTCATCCTAGCTCTGCTGCTGCAGTCATCATAATGTGACTGCATTTAGGCAAATATATGTTTGAAAATCCCTGTCATTAAGGCAGACTGAAAAGCCCACAAGCAGTTGGTCTCCTGATTCTGTCCCTCACCTTCTCTCCTCTCTCACCCAGTGTGTGCCACTTTGTAAAGCAAACGGACGAACCGCAACCTTGTCTTGTGAGGACTGCAGAGCCGCCTTCTTGGGCCCTTGTCATTCAGGGCAAGCTCATCGAGCCCCAGGTCGCAGTGGCCCCTGGACAGCCCCCCAATCCTCCTCCTGTGTACCAACCCCCCTCTCAGCCTTTCACCCACTACATCCGCCGCCTCACAGCCCAGCTGGACTCAGAGCAGTACTCAGACGGTGAGGAGCATGTGGTCTGGGAGAAGGGCCAACATGTCAGGAATCATAAAGACTCCTTTGAGATCAGGTGAGCCTGTTGTGCAGGTGTCTGTGGTGGGTCCTGAGCCAATGCCTGTACTCAAATTTGAGGCTCTATTGTTGTCATGGGGAACTCTGTTGCTTGGACCCAATTTTTACTCTTTTTGGGCTTGCACTCACTCAACAGTCTTGTACTGTCTGCTTTCACTGCATGAGGTTCTGAGCCAAAGCATAGGCATCACACCTGCAGCATGCCTAGATTGCGGTCTTGCAGCATTGCACCCTGAGTCATTGCAAAGCCTTTGCAAAGCACACAAAGTGAAGCTGTCAAGAGCATGTCCATAGCTGAAAGTTGCATGCAGGCGGCGGGGCAGTCAAGATGTGGAAGTGGTGCTCCAGATTGAGGTGGACAATCAGCCAGATCGGTACACCTTGTCAGCGTCCTTGTCTGCAGTGCTGGGCATGAAGCAAGCCACTCGCACCACCGTCCTGCACACACTCTGGGCATACATCAAAGCACACCGCTTGCAGGTATCGTTGTCCGGCATTGCACACCTGCTGCCGAATGATTTCCTTACGATGGCTGGCTTGAGGGTCTGGATCCTTGAATAAAACGCTGGCCCTATGTTTGTTCATATCATGCAGCAGTCTGAAAGGGATCATAGTACGTTGCCAAAACAGGCTGTCAACTACACAGGCATATGTACGATGCATAAAGAACACTACATGGATGACTTACTTGAATGCAGACCTCAGCTTTATGTCCAGGTCTGGATGAGCATGTCTCACGTTTCACAGACTCAGCTGCTCTCCATGTATGCATCAACTTAGAGCTCCATTGCCGGTAAGCTCATGTCTGATGCAGCTGCTGTGTTGGTGATGCAGAATGCTCAGCAGGTGAGTCAGGTTGACTGTGATGCTCAGCTGAGCGCGGTGTTTCAGGCCAAGTCGGTCAAGATGTCCAGCCTAGGCGGGCGCATCAACCCCCACCTGCGTCTGGTTGAGCCCCTCACTCTTCGCTACACTGTCAGGTGCACCCCCTTCTGCTGCCATGTAGCTGCCATGTAGGTGCCATGTAGCTGTGGCTTGCGGGCCAAGACAAGCCACTGCTGTTGATGCTCAGAGCTGAGAGCTGAGTGTATTGCGGATCAGACCTGATACGCATGCATCATACTGGCTAGCATGCTGTGCAGCATGAGCTGGTGCAATCTTGACAGGTGTTGCCTGCATTGTTACAGAAGAAACTCCAGTCATGCAGCTCAATTGTGCCATCTACTTGCGCACAGAGAAAGGCAACTGTGAATGAAAAAGACAAGAAAATATTACGCCTTTCAGCATTGATTAAAGAAAAGCCTGAGGGTGAAGTATATTGGGCTTCCTTGTGGGGCTAAGAGGCGACTGTGCTGTGTATGCTGCATTGATCATGATGGCAGGATCTGCTACAGGCAATGTTGCGCCTGCCTTGGAACCACCCTTAGCAAGTCTGATGTGTGTGTAAGGTATGTACATTAGCACAGACCAAATCATCATGGTTTCCTGTCAAGTGCCCATGTAGTTGAAGATGACTGATGGCACATGCATGTGTGCAGAGTGTCAGGAGCAAGCCCTACTCATCCTGACTCATATGACATAGACCTGGAGGTTCCAGCTCCCACTATGGATCAGGCAACAGCGCCTCTGCTGCAGCATCTCAACACCAGCAGAGAGATTGAGCAGGTCGGATTCTGCTGCCTCTGGTTGAACTGTTCATTCGACTCCTGACATGGCATAACATTCAAGTCCTGCGGTGGTGTGACCCCACCGTGGATTAGTACCCTTAACATGTTGAAAAGCTCTGCTTCCAGGTATCCAGCAGGTCAAGCTTGCTTCCAAAGATGCTTGCATACTAAGGATAGCTTTGAGGTGCATATAGCGGACCCAGTGCACCTCAATTTGCATACAAGCAACAGGATGGGATGTTTTGCTCTCGAAAGCTCTTGATGGTATGCATGTCAGTATGCAAATGATGTGCTTTGCAAAGACAGCCTACATGAATGAGTCATTGAGATTCAGAAAGTGCTCACTATTGGCACACAGCAGGCTCTGTCATGCATTTGTCATGCTTGATTTGCCATGCTTGTAGTTTGTCATGCTTTTGAAGGCACACCTAGTAGGTATGTAGGCAACAGTGTTTGTGAGTGATGAAAAAAACATGTGTGTGATGAATGAGTGCACTGAGTCCTGTTCTTTGCTGCAGCTGGATCTGCGCATCATGACGGCAGTTCGCAAGCTGCATGAACACAAGCGGCGGCGAGCGTTCTTCCTGGGATTCAGTCAGTCCCCAGTAGACTTCATAAATGCCTTGGTGGCATCCCAGGGGCGGGACCTGAGGTACATGAAAGGAGAGCAGGGGGTGGAGTATGAGGCCATGAGGCGCAGTGACTTATTCAAGGGCAAATGGGTGGAAGATGCTGTACTGCGGCACCTACACAAACGCCTCGCAGCTGGGTGATAGTGCATAGTGGGTTTGCTGAGATTCAGTGATTACTTGCAGTTTGCAAGGATTGGTATGGCACAGCAGGTTATGTTAGAGGTTGGACAACCCTGGCTTCTGTCACTCTGCTGACAGCATGTGAATGCAAACGCAAACACCACTCACTAAGGAATGGCTTGGCTGATAAGATCCTTTCACTTTCAAATTTTCAGACAGTAGCCAACCTTCTGGGAATGTACTGCAGATGTCTACCAAAAAGTGTCCTTCTTTGGCAGAGGCAGTGTTCTATGTTGCAGTGCATTCATGAAGCATCACCCAAAATGTTCACGTGACACATGCAGAGTGAGTGCACTAGCACGCCGTTGCACAGTACATTAGACGCCAACGAACGCAAGATCCACCGGAAATCAGACTGGGTGTAGATCAGAAGTTCAGGCTATTGTTAAGATGGCCATTTTTGATGGAACTTTACATATTTGAGAGCCGAGTCATTCCCACTTAAACGTCCACGGCGGAAAGAATTTGCTTACACTTTGTAAGAGTCAATGTGGTTATTAAGGCACAGCTACACTTTATGCGACACAGCAAGAGAAAATGGCTGCATACGCAAACAGCAAATGTTGAAATGTTGACGAGTCATTCGAACACGGTCAATGCTCATTTCACCCTAGTCAATATCTATGATAACAGATACTATACAGTCAACTTCCTTGCACTAACAGCACATGCACGACATGGTGCACCATAGGCTACAATAAGCTGCTGATTGGGTTCATAACATACACGAAATGACAAGAGCAGACCTAGCTATCAATTCAATAATTCAAAGCATGTTGGGCGCATTTCTTGGCCTACAGATTGCTGGACCAGGCCTGCAGCCTGAGACTAGCAACATGCATAGGTATATTATGGGATACGTAGTGTCGCTTCTGCATCTGTTCAAGGCTCTGAGTTGGGGTTCAACTTGCCCCATGCCTCAATCCAGGTGATCATACCATCAGCAAGCTTGTTGAAGTATGGGTCCACAGGCCCTAGCTCCTTTCGCACCTGCATTGCAGACCTTCACAACTGAGAAAACAGCTATGCATGAGGCAGGCAAGGGGCGCCTGTTTCTAAGACTGGCACCATGCATTCAAGGCTGGCTGGACATAGACAGTGTACAACATCTTGGGGGAACATAAACAGTTCCATGGAAGCCAGTCAATGTTGTCTGCACCCCCCTGGGACGGACCTGGCTGCGCCAGATCCCCCCGCCCCCAAGCAGTCCTGCTGTGTGTTCTCAATGAAGCGATCATTCATCCTGGTGAGGTCAGGGCTCATTGGGATGAGTGTGAACATCATCAAGATGAATGATTGCCTCATTGAGAACACACAGCAGCAACTGGCAGAGAGATTGGGCCCACCGTGCATCAGCTGTGGCAAAGAAGTTTCTATGAACAGACAGGGAGAGCTGTATGTGGAGTGAGTAGCAGTGACCTTCTCTGCAAGCTCTAGGTAGCAGGCCTCAACAGTCTGTGCCTCCTTGGTGAAGGACACATCCTGGAAGAAGGGGATGGTCTTCTCCTGCCAGAAGATTCCGTTGTACTCCTTCTTGAGGTTCACAAAGGGGTTGCTGGCCTTGCTGTGCCAGATGTAAGGCAGCCCTGTCTTCACTCCCAGGCCAAGGTGATCACAGATGACCTGCAGCAAGAATCAGGATGTGATGAGCATATGTCTAGCTGTTGGAACTACTGTACAAAAGCTATTGCAGATCAGGAGATTGCGAATGGCAGGCATCAGAAAGAACACGCCCTACTTATGGTGACATGCTGCACATAGCAGGTGCAGCTTCCTCATGACAGATCCTTGCTGGGCTGTTTGTCATTTGCAGCTGCATCACTCATGTATACCATCTACATAGTGTACCCAGGTGACTTTAGGCATTTACTGCTAGCAGACAAAACAGTATGCTCTATATGCTATATATGTACCTTGACACACCAGCCAGCCCACATGTCATCGTATCGGCCAATAGGGTAGCCCTCACCCATGAGACCAAAGTACATAGCAGGCCCAATCAACTCCCTGTTGAAAGCTAGGTTCATGCCGCACATGGGGAAAAGAGATCCCTGCAAGCAGAGCACAGTATGTTTAGGGAAAGCTTGCAGACAGAGCAACAGAAGCAGGCCTGTGTTGCATGTTGCTGGCAAGACATCATAAGGCACTACAGAGAATGGGCACCATTCGAGGGCCATTGCAGAATGGAGCCATCAGGCCCTCTGAAGGAAAGCTGCAGGAGGGCAAGCTGTGATCTGACCTTGGGGATGGTCAAAACAGCATCTACATATCGCTCATTTCTCTCCTTGGGCTTGACCATCTGGGTTGGGGCGTCATAGTCTGGAATGTTCAGCCACAATCCTGCGCCAGGGCTGGAAAGCTCAGCTAGGGAAAGATTAACTACATTGTGTGCGAGTTTGAGCTGAAGATTGAGCCTCACCATGAGACACAGCTGTTGGAGCTCCTTCTCGCATGCTGAAAGGGTAGCCACGCACAAAGTCAGACCCTGGGGTATATGGGTCATACAGTGTGTTGAAAAAGAAAGGAGTGGATGGGGTCAAAAGATTCTTGATGTGCTGCTCAAGGGCGTTGATGTCCTCGCCGCTGGGAGTCTTGGCGACAAAACAGTCGTCGTCAATGGTGTAGATGTACTTTTTGCGGGAAACTGCATAGCCAAAACATCTGC
>JAABUP010006209.1_pt1 | contig 17259 bp, 13 predicted proteins | sample 5559201 | NCBI WGS metagenome assembly JAABUP01 (sample SAMN10711887, study PRJNA513373) | rock metagenome | isolation source: Antarctica rocks | place: Antarctica
AGCGCGGGGACACGAAGGGCGTGCCAGGGATCACAGGGCGCCGATGAGCGCGGGGAGGGCGCCGATGAGCGCGGGGAGGGCGCCGATGAGCGCGGGGAGGGCGCCGATGAGCGCGGGGAGGGCGCCGCCGAGGGGACCGAAGGGAGGGGGGCCGCGCGGGCGCGAGGCGAGGGGTGCGTGGGGTAAGCTATTCGATCAGCCTATGGGAGAGGCCATCGTCGTGAGTAGATCATATACTGTCCGGCCCCGGCCGTCAAGCCCCCCTTGAATTCGGGTGCGCGCCACTACTTATTGGCGCGGGCACAGACAAGGCGGCGGCCATCCGGCGCGGCCAATCGGGGTCCGCGCGCCGTGGTTTAACGACGCGCGGCAATGCGCGCGAGGGCGGCGTCGTGCGCGCGCCGCTCCAGTGCGTCGTCCAGGGGGGCGAGCGCGGGCAGCCCGCGCCGGCGCGCCGCCAGGCGCAGCAGATGGTCGGCCAGCGCGGGGTTCTTGGGCAGCAACGGCCCGTGTAGGTAGGTGCCGTAGACCGTGCCGGACACGCAGCCCTCATAGCCGTCGTCGCCGTTGTTGCCGTAGCCGCTCACGACAGGCCCCAAGGGAGCGCCGCCGTCGAGGTAAGTGCGCCCGCCGTGGTTCTCGAAGCCGACCAGGCGCTCGCCCTCCCAGGCCACCGCGACGTTACCTGTGCAGCGGCGCGCCGCGAAGCCCGGGTGGACCGTGTGCACGGGCAAGAGCCCCAGGCCCGGCAGATCGTCGCCCTCGGCGGGGCGGTAGTGGCCGCCGAGCAGCTGGTAGCCGCCGCAGACCGCCAGGACGGGCAGACCCCCCTCGACGGCGCGGCGCAACCCGGGACCCTTGAGCGCCCGCAAGTCGTCGGCCACGGCGCGCTGCGCGTGGTCCTCGCCGCCCCCGATGAGCGCCAGGTCGGCCTTCTCGAAATCCGGCTCGTCGCCCACCTCCGCCGGCACGATCTCGAGGTCGAGCCCCCGCCAGGCCGCGCGCCGCGCCAGCGCCCGCACGTTGCCACGGTCGCCGTAGATGCTCATGCGCAGGGGATACAGGTACACCAGGCGCAGCGTCGTGTCGTTCATGATTCCCCCCTATCGACTCAGGTAATGCGGCACGACGCCGCGCGCGGCGAGGCCGCGGCGCAGCGCGAGCATCGCGGTGTAGGTAGCCAGCGCGTAGAGCGGCTGCCCGGATGGCGCGGCGGCCATGGCCGCGTCGAGTGCGGCGAGCGGATCGCGCACGATGGTCACCTCCCCCGCCGCCTCCTGCTCCGCGTAGCCGGCGTACTTGAAGCGCAGCGCCATGTCCTCGGCCCGCGTGCCCGCGCAGGTGACGTGGCGCAGGCGCGGCGTCAGATCCTCCAGCGCGGTGTCCCAGATCCAGGAGACATCCTGGCCGTCGGCGGCGTTGTCGTTGAGCACGGCCAGCAGGTCGAGCGGCGCGTCCAGGTCGGTGAGCAGACGCAGCACCTCGTCGCAGCCGGTCGGATTTTTGATCAAGAGCAGCCACATGGAGCGCCCGTCGATCTCCAGGCGCTCGGCGCGCCCGAAGGCCGCGCTCACCCCTTCCAGCGCCGTGGCCGCCCGCGCCGCATCCAGGCCCAGGGCGCGCGCGCCGGCCAGCGCCGCCAGGGCGTTGTAGGCGTTGTAGAGGCCAGGGACGCGTAGGTCGAGCTCCAGCTCGCCGCCACCGTCGACGCGCACGCGCAGGCGCGACCCGTCGAGCCCGCGCGAGGCGACCAACACGACTGAGAGATCCGGCCGCGGCCGCGCCCAGCCGCAGCTGGAGCAGCGGTACACGCCGAGGTGCCCGTAGTAGACGCGCTCGTAGTCGAGCAGCGCCCCACAGCGGCGGCACGAGATCGAGTCGGCGCTCTCGGGCGGCCGCCCGAACCGCCCGGTGGGCAGGTCGAGCCCGTAGTAGACGACGCGCCGGCCGAGGCCGTCGCCGAGTGAGGCCACCAGCGGGTCGTCGGCGTTGAGCACGAGCGCGGCGTCGGGGGACAAATCGCGGAAGGCCGCGCGCCAGCGCAGGCCGATCACGTCGAGTTCGCCGTAGCGGTCGAGTTGGTCGCGGAACAGATTGGTGATGACCACGGCCGCGGGCCGCACCGCGCGCACGATCGACGGCAGCGCCGCCTCGTCGGCCTCGAAGAGCCCGATAGCGTCCCGGCCGACGCGCAGGCGGCCGTGCGGACCGGCCCGAGCGAGCAGGGCGCTGGCGACGCCACGCAACAGGTTGGCCCCGGCGTGGTTGTGCACAGGCTGTAAGCCCTGCGCCGTCAGCGCGGCGGCGAGCATCGCCGAGGTCGTCGTTTTGCCGTTGGTGCCGGCGACGACGAGCGAGCCGCGCGGCAGGTCAGCGGCCAGGGTCGCGGCAATGTCGGGGGCGATGCGCTGCGCCACGAGGCCCGGCAAGCTTGTGCCCCCGCCGCGCCCGGCCAGCACCGAGGCGCGTCCCGCCACTTTCCCGGCCGTCACGGCGAGGGCTGGGCGCACGCGCCGCAGGAGTGTCCGCTTGAGCGACGATAGGGTCATATACCCTACTGTAGCACGGACGCTTTTTCGCCGGCCGGCTCGCGCCCGGCGGGCTTAGTGGGCTTCTCGGCCTCACCGGCGAGGGCGCGCGCGCGGTCCAGCAGCAGCGCCTTGCGCTCGGGTGGCGTTTCCTGGCGGTCCAGCCACGTCTCCAGGTTCTGCAACGGCGAGAACGCGGTCGAGAAGCCGCTGCCGCGTTGGCGGTCGGCGCGGTCGACCTCACGCACGACGGTCAGGTAGTAGGCGTTGCGTAGCGCGGCGCGCACGCGCCCCTCCTGGAAGCTCGACTGATTGCTGTCGAGTAGGTGTACCTCTATTTTGACCACGGCGCCCGCCAGGTCGAGCCCGGCCACGGCCTCGAGCGTCTCGGCCGTGGGGTCGTCGCCGTGCGCCTGCACGCGCACCGACGTGAAGGGCCGCGCGCCGCTCTCGACGAAGCGCCACCGCGCGGCCCAGCGCGCGCCGGACGGCTCGATATCCACCACGACGAAGCCCTTGCGGTCGCGCTCCTCCCCAAAATCGATGCGCTCCACGCCGCCCGAGTAGACGACGGGCGGGGAGTCAGCCACCTGCTGATGTTTGTGGATGTGTCCGAGCGCCACGTAGGCGAACGCCCTGTTGGCCACGAGGCTCTTGGGGATGAGCGGGTCGGTCCCGAGCATGGTGCTGCGCTCGCTGCCGAAGACCGCGCCGGCGACCGAGCCGTGCAGCGTCAGCAGGGCCGGCATGGCGGGATCGAGGCCGGCGACCGCGGTCTCCATGAAAGATTCCAGCCGCTCCAGCAGCTCGCGGTTCATCTCGTCGATACTCTTGTTTTTGAGCTCCTCTTTGGAAAGCAAGATAGAGCGCGTGAGCCAGGGCACGGCCACGACCTGCAGCGGTCCCGCGCGCGTCTCCACGAGGTGCGGGCCGGGCCGCGAGGCCACGTAGAGGTTGGCCAGGGGCAGCGAGCCGAAGATGTCGAGCGAGGTGGCGCGGCCGAGCGCGTTGGGCATGTCGTGGTTGCCGGTCAGCAAGAAGACAGGCACCCCGGCCTCGATCAGACGCCGCAGGCGCAGGGCGAAAGCGCGCTGCTGCGTCGGCGTGGGGTCGCGCGTCTTGTAGGCGTCGCCCGCGAACAGGAAGAGGTCGACCTTCTCGCGGATGGCGTAGTCGACCGCGCGGTCGAGCGCGTCCACGAAGTCCTGCAGGCGCGACGACGCCCCGGTGGCCGGGTCGTAGCGCCCGTAGAGCTCGACGCCGATGTGCAGGTCGGCGGTGTGCAGGATCTTCAAGAGCGCCTCCTATCCGCACTTCGTGGGGTCCGCGCACTCCGTGGGGTCCGCGCACTCCGTGGGGTCCGCGCGAAGCGCGCCATGCTGTCGCGGAACGCGCAGAACTCCGTGGTACAGACGCTGGTAAACGCGGCCGGGAAGAAGGCGATTATAATGACCACGTAAGCGGAAACGATCATCCGCTCCATGGTAGCAGATACGCGCATCGACGCATGGTTTTGAGGAGGATACGGATTTATGGGCACGACGGCTGAGACACGCGCACGCCCGGTCGCGCTGGGCGACCGCGCCCCCGACTTTACACTCCCCACGCAGGCCGGCGACCTGGTTGCGCTGGGCGACCTGGTCGGCGAGAAGGCGATTGTGCTGTATTTCTATCCCAAGGACAACACGCCTGGCTGCACCGCCGAGGCCTGCGCATTCAGAGACAGCTACGCGGTGTTCGTGGAGGCCGGGGCCGAGGTCGTCGGGGTCAGTTCCGACTCGGTGGCGTCCCACGCCGGGTTCGCGGCCAAGAACCACCTGCCCTTCACCTTGTTGAGTGACCGGGACGGGCGGGTGCGCCAGCTCTATGGAGTGGAGAAGACGATGAGCCTTCTGCCCGGTCGAGTCACCTACGTGATCGACCACGCGGGCATCGTCCGCCACGTCTTCTCGTCGCAGTTCGGCGCGACCACACATGTGCGCGAGGCCCTCGACACGATCCAGGGCTTGCACACGCGCGTGTAGCCGGCCGCGGGACCCGGACCGACACGCCGGGGCCCCGGCCCTTTTAGGGGTAGGTTTTCCACGAAGGAGGGAGGTTCGGAGGGAGGCGCCCTCCGAGATACCCCTCGTTTGGAGGAGTGGGCAGCAACGCTGCCCACCCCTCCAAACAAAAACCTACCCCTGTAAGGGGCCCCGGCCCCGCGAGACCTACATCTATAAGGCATAAAGGCATAACGATAGCGGTGGGGCTTTGGCCTTGGAGGGAACGATCGATGGTATGGGTATGGGCGCGCGGTATCGGCGGCGTGGTGGCGCTGCTCCTGGGGGTGCTGTGGATCTTGCAGGGGCTTAACGTGATCCACGGCTCCGGGATGTCGGGGCACGCGCAATTCGTGGTGCTTGGAATCGTGGCGGCCCTGTTCGGGGTATGGCTGCTCTCCGCCGTCTTGCGCGCGCGGCCTGGCGCAGCCGGCCGGTAGGGATTTGGGAAAACAGCGTCACTGGTTTGGATTTTTATGCTAGCACTTTAGCAAAATTGGCGCACTTAATACAGACGGTAGACGGACCCCTGGTAATTCTAATAGGCCTGGAAGCGGTCATAGGCGGGTTTGTGCCCGCCGTCGGCGGTCTCGAGGCCGTAGGCCTGGTCGGGCGAGTCGCCGTCGCGCAGCAGGTACCAGTAGGCGCGGGCGACGTAGGGGACGGCCGGGCTCGCGGACATGGAGTAGAGCATGTCGAGGTTGAGCGCCTGCAGCGCCGGGCTGACCGTCCCTGTCGACCACGCGCCCTCGGTCATGTAGATGGGCTTGGCCCCGTCCCCGAAGGCGCCGTAGGCGTCGTGCATGTAGCGGTAGGCGTCGATGATGCGCCGCGTGTAGACGAGGCCGCCTTGGTCGAGGTAGAGGTGCTGGCCCACGGCGTCGAGTGGGGCGCCGCCGAACTGGGCGCGCGCCGCGTCCCAGGTGTGCGTGACGTCCAGGCCCATGTGGTAGGTCTGCCGCAGGTAATCGGCCCCGCTGGTGCGCCCGTCGACCTGGTTGCCCGGGTCGACGGAGAGGATGCCGCCCGAGACGAGCGTGACGTCGGGGTAGGCCTTCTTGACCTGCGCGTAGGTGTCGGCCAGCAGGGCGGCGAAGTTGCTCGGGTAGATGTAGGTCCCCGTCGCGCCCGCGTAGCCGACGTTGGGCTCGTTCCAGATCTCCCAGGTGTGCACGCAGGAGTGGTAGCGCCCCACGAGCTCGAGCACGCGCTGGGCGAACAACCGCATGAAAGGGTTGTCGCCGTCGCCCCCGGCGCGCTCCCTGTTGTTGGCGATCCACGTGGTGGGGTCGCTCAGCGGCGACACGACGCCCGCGCCGACGAGGCCAAGCACGTCGACGTGGACGCCGCAGAAAGACTGCATCGCGGCGTCGTAGGCGCCGTACTCGGCCCCTGTCCAGGAGGCGTCGTGCACCAGGTGAAAGTCGACCCGCACGTGTAGGGCGCCCGTCGCCCCGACCTCGTAGGCGCTGCCGACGTTGACGACCGGCGTGGCCGCCGAGGAGACGCCGCCGTCCCGCAACACGAATGGGTAGGAGATGCCTTTGACGACGGGGTGGCAGGTGGCGCCGACCGTCGGCGACGGTCCGGGCAATGGCGTATAGCCCGGCGTGGGGCCGCTCGCCGGCGTGTCCGTCGTCATCGGTCGCGGGATGTTGCTGCGCACCGGCGTGCGCGTCGGCGTGACGATCGCGCCGGCCGGCGTGGCCGAGGCTGTGCTCGTCGGGCGCGGCGTCGGCGTGGCCGTGAAGCTCGACAGGATCGCCTGATACGTGGCTACCACGGCCGGGGCGGCGCAGATGTCGGGCACATCGGTCGCCGTTGCGGTCGCGGCGGGCGTCCCGGAGACCGTCGCGGTGGCGGTCATTAGCGGGGTCGCCGCGGGGCGGGTGGAACTCGCCGCGGTCGTGGCCGTGACCGCGACCGTGGTCGCGGGCGACGCGGTAGCCGTGGCCGTGGCCGTGGCCGTCCGGGGCGCGCTCGGGGTGGGGGTCGCGCGCGGGGTCGCCGTCACGGCGACCGACGCGGATAGATAGGCGTCGTCGAGCACGAGCGCGGCCTCCTCTCCCGCGGCGACGCGCACGGCCGCGACCACGACGACCGTGTGGCCGCGCGCGCGCGATACATCGAGGGCAACCCGCGCCCAGCGCCCGGCCGGGCTGCACCCCTCCAACGGGCGCGACAGCGGCTCCATCCGCCGCTCGATGGCCTCGCTGACCGTGATGGTCAGGGCGCTGCGCGGATGGGCCGCCCCACAGCGGCGCCAGGCGCGGAGGAGGAGACCCGCGCGCGCCGCCCCGGGCGGGATGGCGATGCTCACGGAGAGGGCGCTGGCGCCGGCGGGGCCTGTCCTCGTCCCCAACCGACCGATCAGGGCGGCGTAGCGGCCGCCGTAGCGGGGCGCCAGGATCACGCGGGGTGGGAGCGTCCCCGCCGCGCGCCATGGGCGCAGATCGCCGTTCTCGAAGCCGCTGTTGGCGAGCAACTGGACGACATGTGTCCGCGTGGCAGGGCCTTGCCCTGCCTGCGCGGCTCGGTAGACGCTGCGCGAGCGGGCGGGGACGGCCATGGAAACAGTCACCATGGCCAGGAGCGCGAGGAGATGATAGGGGCGTGGGCCACGCCGGGACATGGGAAAGTCCTTACTCTTTACACTGAGGGGGCGCTGCGTCGGGGGGACACTGCTATAGTAGCGCAGTAGGCCTCTCACCCCCAACCCCGTTCGCCATCATGGCTTGTTTCATACCTTCGATGAAAGGCGCATATGTATCTCAAGCGGCTGGAGCTGCACGGTTTCAAGACCTTCGCCTCGCGCACTGCGCTCGACTTCGAGGGCGGCGTGACGGCCGTGGTCGGCCCTAACGGGTCCGGTAAGAGCAACCTCGCCGACGCCGTGCGCTGGGCCCTCGGCGAGCAAAGCATGCGCAACGTGCGCTGCCGCCAGGCCGAGGATTTGATCTTCGCCGGTACGTCCGGCGGCGCGGGCGGTGAGACCCGGTCGTCGTCGCGCGCGCCCATGGGCATGGCCGAGGTGATGCTGACCTTCGACAACAGCGCGGGCTGGCTGCCGCTCGATTATCAGGAGGTGCGCATCGGGCGGCGCGTCTATCGCAGCGGCGAGAACGAATACCTCATGAACGGGGCCAGGGTGCGCCTGCGCGACATCACCGACCTGCTCGCGCGCGTGGCTATCGGCTCCGGCGCCCACCTCGTGATTGGCCAGGGGCTCGTCGACACCATGCTCAGCGCGCGCCCCGAGGAGCGCCGCGCCCTGGTGGAGACGCTGGCCGGCCTGCGCTTCTACTACAACCGGCGCGAGGACGCCGAGACCAAGCTGCGCGCGACCGAGTCCAACCTGCGCAACGTCGACGCTATGGTCGCCGAGGCGACTCCACACCTGGCTGTGCTGCGCGAGCAGGCCGACGCCTACAACAGGTACCGCGCGGTCGAGCGCGAGCTGCGCGACGGGCTGCTGCTGCACTACGCCCACGCCTACGGCGGGGTCGCCGCGCGCGGCGCGCGGCTGGCCGCCGAGTTGGCGACGGCGGAGTCCGCGGTCGCGGCGGCGCGCGCGGTGGTGGCCGCGGCGGAAGGGGATCTCGACGCGACGCGCGAGGGGGCGGGGACACGCCGCCGCGCCGTCGCAGAGTTGCGCGGGGCGCTGCGCGGCGTGCGTGACGCGCGGGAGCGCGCTACGCGCGAACTGGCCGTGGGCAGGGCGCGCCGCGAGGGCGCCACGGCTCGGCTGGACGACGTGCGCGCGGGCCTGCCCGCGCTCGAGGGGCGTCGTGTCGAGGCGGCGACGGAGCAGCGGGGGGCCGGGGAGCGGACCCGCGCCGTCGCCGAGGAGCGCGCGCGGCTCGACGCGATGCGCGGGGCGATCGAGGAGGCTGTGCGCGCCGCCAACGCCCGCGTGGCGGAGAGCGAGCGGGCGTCCCGCGCCCTGGGGGAGCGCCGCCGCGCCCTCGAGGCGCAGGCGGCGACGACCGCGGCCGAGCGGGGGGCGCTGGCGCGCGCCGGGGAGGCCGCCACGGCCGAGGAGGGCCAGCTGGCCGCCGACGAGCGCGCGACCGCGAAGGGTCTGGCGGAGGCGCAGGCGGCCGTGGCCGCCGCGCGCGCCGCCCTGGAAGAAGGCGCGGTAGCGGTCGAAAGGGCGCGCGACGAGGAGTCCCGGGCGCGCCTGCTGGCGGCGACCGCGGCCGAGCGCGCGCGCGCCACCGCCGTGGTGGCGCGCGAGGCGCAACGCCGCGCCGCCGAGGCGCGCGCCCGCGTCGACGGATTGCGCGCCTGGTTGGGTAGCGTTGGCGGGGGTACGGGCGGCGGGGCCACGGTCGCCGCGGCCCTCGTGAGCGACGCGGAGGCCGGCCCCGCGCTGGCGGCCGCGCTTGGCCCGCTGTTGACGGCGCGGTTGGCCGCGCCCGGCGCCGACGCCCGCGCCGCGGCCGCGGCGCTCGCAGGGGGCGCGCGCGGCGTGCTGCTGCGGGGGCGCGGCGGCCTCACCATGGATCAACAAGAGAGCCTGTCCGCGGCCATCATCGCGGCCGGGGTAGCGCGCGACGACATCGCCGGCTGGGGCGACGCGCTGGCGCGCGTCGAGGCGACGGGCGAGCACGAGGAGACGCTCCGCGCGGCGCTCTCGACCGTGCTGGTCGTGCGTGACCTCGACGCGGCCTGGCGCGCGCACGCCGCGTGTGGTCCCGCTGGGGACTCCTCCGCCCCCGCGGTGACTCTGGCCACGCTCGCGGGCGAGTCTCTCGCGCCGAGCGGCTTGCTGGCGCGGCCGGGCGGCGAGGGGGCGGCCGCGCTCGAGCGCGTGCGCGAACTGCGCGCGGCCGAGGAGGAGGCCGCCGCCCTGGAACAGGGGCTGGCGCGGGCAACGGCGGCGGCGGACACGGCCGAGGGTGAGAGGGCGGCGGCGTCGGCGGCCGCCGACGCCGCCCTGCGGGCGCTGCGCGGGTCCGAAGGGGAGCGCAACGCGCGGCGCGGCGCCTTGACCGCGGCGGAGCGGACCGAGGCGGGGGCGCGGCGCGAGGCGCAGTGGGCGGCGGAGCGCGCGCGGCGCGCGGCCCGGGAGGCCGCGGAGCGCGGCGAGCAGCGGGCCGCGCTCGAGCGCCGCGCCGCCGAGACCGCCGCCTATCTAGAGGCCTTGATGGCGGAGGAACAGGAGACCGCGACGGGCTACGAGCGGGCCAGGGAGGCGCTGCAGTGGTCCACCGCGGCGCGGGCCGAGCACGGCGCGGCCCTGGCCCTCATCTCGGAGCGCGCCGCCGACGCCGCCCGGCGGCGCAAGGCGGCCGAGGAGACCCTCGCCCGCCTGGATGAGGAACTGCGGCGGGCGGGGGCGAGCGCGGCGCGCCTGGAGGGCGAGTTGCGCGACTCACTGGCGGCGGAACAGGGGCTCGAGGCGCGGGCGGGCGCGGCGGCGTCCGAGTTGCAGGGCCTGCACGAGCGGCTGCGGCCGCTGGAGGCGGAACTCTCCGCGCTCGACGAGCGGACGGCCGGGCTGGAGCGGCGGCTGGGCGAGTTGCGGCCGGCGGAGGCGCGGGCCGCAGCGTCTCACGAGGCCGCCGCGCTGGCGCGCCAGCGGGCGGCGCACGAGCGGGAGACGCTGGCGGCGGCGCTGCAGGCCGACCTCGGGCTGGACCCCGAGGACCTGCCCATAACGGGGGCCCCGGCCGAGGCGCCGCCGAGCGGCCTGCAGGGGCGCGTCAAGGGGTTGAGGGCGCAACTCGCGTCGTTCGGCCCCGTCAACGCACGGTCGCCCGAGGACCTGGCGGCGGCCGCCGAGCGGCAGCAGTTTCTGGAGGGTCAGGCGTCCGACCTGCGCGAGGGCATCGCGCGGCTGCGCGCGATCATCGCCGAGGCCAACGGGACCGTGCGCGAGCGCTTCGGCGCCGTCACAGGCGAGCTCGACGCGCAGTTCCGCCTCTACCTGCAGCAGTTGTTCGGCGGCGGGCGCGGCGAACTGACCGCGCTCTACGACGAGTCCGGCCTGCCTAGCGGGCTCGACATCGCCGTGCAGCCGCCCGGCAAGCGCACCAGGGATCTGGCCCTGCTCTCGGGTGGTGAGCGCGCCTTGGTGGGCCTGGCGCTCATCTTCGCCATGCTGGCGGTGCGGCCCGTGCCGTTCTGCGTGCTCGACGAAGCCGAGGCCGCGCTCGACGAGGCCAACACGCTGCGCGTGGGCGAGGCCCTGCGCGGGCTCAGCGCGCGGACGCAATTCATCGTCATAACGCACAATCGCGGCACCATGAGCCAGGCCGACAGCCTCTACGGCGTCACCATGGCCGAGGGCGGCGCCTCGCAGGTCGCGGGCCTGCGCCTGGAAGACGTCGAGGTCGTGCGCCGCAGCCGGGCGGGCTGATCGGGACGGTCGTCCGCCCCCGGCGTTGTCCTACGCGTGGGCGCGGCGCGGGCGGACCCGTGCGGCGAGCGCGCGCGCGAGGGAGCCAATCGCACTCAGGGGTAGGGCCAGACTGATCGAGGTCTGAGTGTGGCCCTGCCGCGTAGTGAGGATCGCGACGTCCATCCCGATCACGCGCCCGCTCGCGCGGTCGTAGACCGGTCCCCCGCTGTCCCCCGGCGCGATCGGCGCGTCGTGGGCGAGATAGATTGGTCCGGCGCCGTCGCCCACGTTGACCCCCAACCCCAGCACCCTGCCGTCCGCGCCCGTCATATCGCCCCCGCTGTCCCCCACATAGCCCGCGGCGAGCACCGGCGCGCCGACCGTCGGACGGCGGCTGGATAGCGCGACCGAGGGGATGGAAACGGGGGCAATGCGGAGGACCGCGACATCCCGCGCAGGCGCGTCGCCCCGCACGGCGGCCAGCCCGAGCACGGGGAAGGCCCGCCCGTCGTCGAGGCTGACCGACATGTGGCGCATAAGACCCCCCTGGACGACGTGCGCCGCCGTCATGATATACGCCCCGCTCGCGTCCGACGCGAGCACCATGCCCGAGCCGTCGGACCGCTCCGTAGGCGAGAGGGCGACCCGGATGTGCACGATCGAATCGTCCGCGCATAGGAGGGCTGGGTCCGACGCGCCGGGGCAGGATCTGCCGTCGGGGACCCTGCCGTCGGGGACCCTGCCGTCGGGGACCCTGCCGGCCACCGCTCGCGCCGGGGTAGTCAGACTCAGCGTGAGTATCAGGAGCGGGAGGAGCGGGAGGAGCGGCCGGCGCGCGCCGCGCATCCGCCGGGGCGCCGCGTCCTCCGCGCCTCGCGTCGTCGCTTCCACGTCGTCGACCGCTTTGATCATAAAGAGACTCCCGGGAAACCGGCGCCTTTAGGCGTCAGCCGATCCTGCCACGCCAGCACAGCGGCCCACACTGCACGAACCTTGCCGGGCGTATACCCCAGGCGCCCCAGGCGCCCCACGCGCCCCAGGCGCCCCACGCGCCCCACGCGCCCATAGCGCCCATAGCGCCCATAGCGCGATACGCCGCATCGGCCCCCGGCGCACCGCGCGTAGAACTTGCATTTGCCGCTGGGCACGGGATCTGCCCCTGCTATCGCCATGGAACAATGGCGCCACGATGTAGCAAGGAGGACGCGCCCATGGCGACGAGGACGATGGACGATGTTGATCGATATCACCCCCTGCTCGTTTCGCTGGCCTATCGCATGACGGGCCGCGCCAGCGAGGCCGAGGACCTCGCGCAGGAGAGCTACGTGCGCTTCCTGGCCGAGGCGGCCGGCGACGGCGGTACGCCGAAAGACGCGCTGACCGGCATCCTCGCGCGCCTGTGCCTCGACTACCTGTCGTCCGAAGCGGTGCGCGAGGCCCACTACGAGGGTCCCTGGCTGCCCGAGCCGGTGCTGACGGAGAACGACGCGCTGCCGCCGCTCGAGACGGAGCCGGCGCGCGCGTCGATCTCGCTTCCTTTCCTCGCCCTGCTCGACACGCTGGCGCCGGCCGAGCGCGCCGCCTACCTGCTCCGCGATGTCTTCGGCCATGGCGACGGGGAGGTCGCGGACATGCTCGACATGGCCGCCTCGGACTATCGGCGCGCCCACGATCGCGCCGCCGCGGACCGGCCGCGCTTCGAGTACGCGCCCACGGCGCAGCAACGCCTGATCGAGCGGCTGGTGCTGGCGTGCCACCAGGACGAGACGGACGACTTGAGAGAGCTGCTCGGCGAGGGCGTGACGGCGTGGACCGACGGCGGCGGGCAGGTCGCCGCCGCGACCCGTCCGGTCGAAGGCCCCGACGCCGTGGCCCGCTACCTCGCCGGCTACATGCGCAGGAGCGTCGGCGCGGCCAATATGACCTACGCCGAGGTCAACAGCGCCCCCGGCCTGCTCTGGATGCGCGACGAGTCGCTCGCGGGCGTCATCGCCTTCGACACGGCGGACAGAGCCGTGCGCGGCGTGCGTCTGATGCTCAACCCCGATAAGCTCGCCTTTATCGAGAGGCAGCTGCGCGAGACACGCTAGGGACGGGCGCGTTGGGGTCACGCGGTGATGGCCTGCTGCGTCTCCGCGTCGAAGAGGTGCAGGGAGTGGCCGTCGATGCGCAGCGGCAACACCTGCCCGACCCGCGGGACGGCCAGCGGGTCGACGCGCACGGTGAAGGTCTGTCCGCCGACGTCGGCGAAGATGTAGGCTACGTCACCCATCGGCTCGACCACATCCACGCGCGCCGCCAGGATGCTTCCCCCGGCTCGCGCATCGCCGGCGCCGGCGGCGCGCGAGACGTCCAGGGTCGCGGGGCGCTCGCCGCGCTGCTCGCCTGTTCCCATCGTGCGAGGGACGGGCGCGTCGCCCGCGCTCCCAACGCCGGCCGCCCGATACTGTTCGGACCCCGCCCCGGCGTCCGTCGGCAGCAGCTCAATCGCGGAGGGGCGGATGCCCGCGATGACCTGCCGGCCCGCGTAGCGGTCCAGGGTGGCGCTCGCGGCGGGCAGCGGGATGCGCACCTGGCCGGTGTCGAAGACGAGCGCCCCGTCCCCCGGCGTCAGGAGCCCCTGCATGAAGTTCATGGAGGGCGTGCCGATGAAACCGGCCACGAAGACGGTAGCCGGCCGCGCGTACACCTCCTGGGGCGTCCCGACCTGTTGGATCACGCCGTCCTTGAGGATCACGATGCGGTCGCCCATCGTCATGGCCTCGACTTGATCGTGCGTGACGTAGACGAAGGTCGTCTTGAGGCGGGCGTGTAGCTTGGAGATCTCGGCGCGCATCTGCACGCGCAGCAGCGCGTCGAGGTTGGAGAGCGGCTCGTCCATCAGGAAGACATCCGGCTCGCGCACGAGGGCCCGGCCCAGCGCCACGCGCTGCCGCTGACCGCCCGAGAGCTCGCGCGGCCGCCGCTGGAGCAGGCGCTCGATCCCCAGCAGGGCGGCGGCCTCGTGCACGCGCCGGTCGATCTCCGCGCGGGCGGCCTTGCGCAACTTGAGGCCGAAAGCCATGTTGTCGTAGACGCTCATATGCGGGTAGAGGGCGTAGTCCTGGAAGACCATGGCAATGTTGCGCGCCTTGGGCGGCACGCGGTTCATCAGATGGTCGCCGATGTAGATCTCGCCGCCCGAGATGTCCTCCAGCCCGGCGATGCTGTAGAGCAAGGTCGACTTGCCGCAGCCGCTCGGCCCGAGCAGGACCATGAACTCGCCGTCGCGTATCTCCAGGTCCACGCCGTCGACGGCCAGGACTTTACCGTAATGTTTGGTCAGGTTCTTGATCGTGACGCTCGCCATACTCTACCCTTTCACCCCACCGGCGGTCAGGCCGCGGACGATATAGCGCTGCATGCTGAGGGCGATCACTACGGGTAAGATGTTGGCCACGACGCCGCCGGACATAAGCAGGCCGAAGTCGACGGTGTGCCGGCCGGTGAACTCTGAGAGGGCCACGGGCAGCGTCTTGGCCGCGTAGCTGTTGGTGAAGATGAGCGCGAAGAAAAACTCGTCCCAGGCGTTGAGGAAGGTGAAGATCGCTGTGGCGGCGAAGCCGGGGGCCGAGAGCGGCAGGACCACGCGCACGAAAGCGCCCAGGCGCGAGCAGCCGTCCACGCGCGCCGCGTTCTCGAGCGAGCGCGGGATACTCTCGAAGTAGCCGCGCATGATCCACAGCGTGAAAGGCAGGGCGAAGCTGGTGTAGGCGAACACGAGGATCCACCACGTGTCGAGCAAGTGCGCCGCGCGGCCCATCAGGAACATGGGGATGATCACCGTGACGGCGGGCAGGAACTGGATGGCCAGCAGGAACAGCAGCAGGGCGTTCTTGCCGGGGAAGCGCAGCCGGGCGAAAGCATATCCGCCGATCGAGCCGACGACGAGCGAGATCACGGTGGTCAGGGTGCAGATGGCCAGCGAGTTGGCGACGGCATGCAGGAAGTTCGCCGCGCCCACCCCGTCGTTCGGCGAGGTGAAGAGCCGCACGTAGTTGTCGAGCGTCAGGTGCGGCGGCAGCGCGAACGGATCGGTCAGGAGCTGCGACTTGACCATGAACGAGCTGACGATCATCCAGGCGAACGGCGCCAGGCTGAAAAGGACGAAGAAGGCCAGGCCCAGCGGGAACAGGATGCGCCGCAGGAGGCCGTGGCGGTTGCCGATCATGACGCCGGCTCCGAGCGCAAGATCCACAGGTAGGCGACGATGATGAACACCATGGCGATAGTGGTCAGGTAGGCCACGGCCGAGGCGTAACCGATGTGGAAGTCGATGAAAGCCTGCTCGTAGACGTAGTAGCTGAGCACGTTCGTGGCGTTGGCCGGGCCGCCCCCCGTGAGCACGTAGATGATGTCGTAGACGCGGAACGCGCCGAGCGTGCGCAGGATAAGCGCCACCAGGATGGCGGGGCGCAACATCGGCAGCGTGACGCGCCAGAAGCGCTGCAGGGCGCCGGCGCCGTCTACCTCGGCGGCCTTGTACATATTGCCCGGAAAGGTCTGCAACGCCGCCATGAGGATGATGACCATGAAGGGCGTGCTCTTCCACACATCGGCGATGATCACCCAGGACATCGCGCCGGTCGGAGAGCCGAGCCAATTCTGGTAGTTGGCAATGAGGCCCCAACGCTGCAGGACGACATTGAGCACGCCATAGGTCGGGTCGAGAATGTAGTCCCAGATGAGTCCGTTACTGATGGTCAGCATGGCGTACGGGACGATCATCACCGAGCGGAACAGGTTGCGTCCGCGAAACTCTTCGTTGAGCAGCAACGCGAAAGTCAGGCCGAGTACCAATTCCAGGGGGACCGATATCACCGTGAAGAGCACGGTGCGCCACGTCGTCGAGAGCACGTCCGCGCGGTAGAGCGGATCGGTGAAGATCAGCGTGTAGTTGTGCAGCCAGGCGAAGGTCGGGGTGGGCGAGACGCTCAGGTTGTAGCGGTTGAAGCTGAGCCAGAGCGAGTAGAGCACCGGCCAGACGAAGACGACGCCGACGATGAGCAGCGTCGGCGCGATGAACAGGAAGGCCAGGTTGGCCTCCTTCATCTCGCGCGCGCTCGGATTCCAGAGCGGGCGCTCGGCGGAACGGGGTGGGGTTACTGTAGCCATGTGTTAGTGGTTAGTGATGAGTATCCAGTGATGAGTATTTAGTGAAGCGGCTCCAACCACTGAACACTGAACACTAATCACTAGACACTCGTCTACTACGGATTGTTCCCGTTGCCGCCGGAGGACTTCATCTCCGCGGCGGCCGCGTCGAGCGCCCGCTGCGGTATTTCCGAGCCGAGGAACGCCTTGTGCAGGTGCACCTGCAACCGCGTCGAGGCCTCCAGATAGCCCGGGAAGTTGGGGCGCGGCTGGGCGTAGTTGAACTGCTGGCCATAGGTGGCGAAGTCATCCTGGCCGTCGGTCCGCTTGATGAGCCGCCGCAGGTCCGGGTCCCCGTACATCTCGCGATAGACGGGGGGCTGATCGAAGCGCAGCATCGCCTCCTTCTGCGCCTGCATCCCGACCTGCCAGTTGAGGAACGCCTTGGCCGCGGTTTGCTGCTGCGACGACTTCATGATCGCGTAGCCCTCGGGCCCCAGGCACGAGCCGCTCAGGCGCCCGTGCGACCCCGGGATCAGGGCCATGCGGATCTGGCCCAAGACCCCCTTGCTGGCCTGCGCGGGGTCGAGCGAGGCGCTCATCGTCCCTTCCCAGTTGGTGCTCATGGCGATCTTTCCGGTCAGCAGGTCGTTCGCCACGTCGCTCTCCTGGTGCGAGAGCGAGCCGGGCGCCACGTAGCCCTTGTCGAGCATCATCTTCATCATCTGTAGCGCTTTCACGCCAGCGCCCCGATTGAAGACCGGCGTCACGTTGTCCGCGGCGAAGAAGCGCCCGCCCAGCGAGTCGGCCATCTGCACGTAGTCGCACGTCAGCGCCTCTTTCTGCGGCCACGACCACGACATCGGGTACTCGATGCCCAGCTTGCCGCGGTTGCGCTTGAGCGCCTCGCAATAGGTCAGGAGCGCGTCGAGCGTGGCGGGCGGACGGCGCAGACCCACCGCGTCGAGCATCTTCTTGTTGTAGAAAAAATGCTTGGAGCTGTTCCAAAACGGCACGCCGTACATCCTGCCCTTATACGACACCGATTCGAGCGCGGGGGCGGTCAGCTGCCGCTTGAGCCCGGCAGGCAGAAAGTCCGTGAGATCGAGCGTGAAGCCGGCGGCGCCGAACGAGCCGGTCCAGATCGTGTCGATGGCGACCACGTCGTCGCCGTGTGTGCCGGCTTGGCCCTGTGTCGTGATCTTCTGGT
>JAABUP010006210.1_pt1 | contig 17254 bp, 26 predicted proteins | sample 5559201 | NCBI WGS metagenome assembly JAABUP01 (sample SAMN10711887, study PRJNA513373) | rock metagenome | isolation source: Antarctica rocks | place: Antarctica
CCCGCCTTGGCTCGGACAGTTCTGCGACGCGACCGCGGCGAGCTGCAGCGCCGCTGGCGCACGACAGCGGCAACCGGCCAAAGGAGCAGAAGCGCATGCCGGGGCTCTGCAGGCTTGGGCGAGCGCGTACACCGGTCAGGGCATATGGCTAGGGCCCCAGCCTCAGGGGACAACAGAGGCAGCGTCCACTTCTCGCCAGGCGGCGTGGCCATACCCATCCCACGCGATAGCACGCGCGCACGGCCGCGTATCCCGCAGGAGCCCCGAGCGGAACGAGGCCGTCCGCCAGGTCAGCGGCCGGGCGGTCCAGCAACAGCTGGCCTGTGTGGGGACACGCGTAGCGGTATCCACAGAACCTGTGACGGCTCCGTGGCGCCACAGGGCACAGGTTGAGGGCGGTGGCTGGCCGCAGGGCCAGCTGCCTCACGTGGGAGCTGCGCGCCGGCACGGCGCTGCGCCTGTGGCCCGCTGTGCTGATGACGGGGGCGGCGTGCAGGAGCGGGCCGGGTTCCGGAGGACCAGGGCTCGGACGAGCAAGCAGAAGAGGCTGCAGAGCCCTGGTGGGAGGCGCTGACCCTGTCACACCTGCTGGGGGAGCATGCACGCATCTCGTGCCAGCAGCCGTGGCTGGTGAGGCCCGAGGCGCGCTTGTGCACTGCCGCACGCTTCCCAAAGGGCTCCGTGTCATCACCCGTGCAGGATGGAGCTGCATGCTGGGGTCTGCAGCATGTCCATGGCGGCCCCGGTATATGCGCACCTCTTCGTTGTTGACGTCAGTGACAGGGTGCTCTCAGCTGTTCCGCATCGCGCACGGAGCGAGCGGAGCGAGCGAACGCCTCATCTCACAGTGCTGCAGTGTGTTGACGAGGCGCACGTGCACGGCAGTGGTGGAACACAGGGCTGGCAGTCCCACGCGCCTGGCGTCTCAGGTGCTGCTGGCGGGCGCTGTCGTGCTGCTGGCGGCGCTGGCTATCGTGTTCGGCACGCACTCATTCCACCTGACGGACACGCCAACCGGCAGCGAATGGCGGCTGCCCTACAGCCCGCTGGTTTGAGCCTGCCTCTTGCATGGGTGCACTGGCCCTGGCTCACAGCAGATCAGCAGCCAGGGCCTCTGCCTGAAACGATGCTGCGTGCGTTCTCTCACAAGGCGTCCTTTGATCATTCCGTGGGAAGCATTCTGCGCTTGTGCGGGCTTGCTGCTCTTGCCGAAGCTGTGACAGCATTCCCACTCGAGATCAGCTTTGGTGCTCAGGTCAACCCTGGCAGACATCACCGTGCCTGCTGACAACCAAGCGCGCTCTCCTACGCCCTGGTCCAGCCAGCGCTCTGCGCCCCACAGTCCTCACATGAGGGTGGTACTGTGCCGCGCGCAGACGAGTCGCGAGGACGCGGCGGCGGCGGCGCAGGCCCAGCTGCAGGCGCAGTGGGCGCCCCCGGCGCAGCCGCAGGGGGCGGATGCGAGCAGCCTGGGCCTGGACACCTACTTTGTGTACCACTCGCGCTCGGGCAACATGCTCACCGCTGCCAACCTGGCGGGCATGCGCACAGTGCGCGCCTCGGTGTAAAACACGCACACAGGCCGATCCAGGGCCGCTTCACGCTCCCACAGATGCTCCTGGTATCATGGGATCAGTCCCTGACTCACACCCATGTGCTGCGGCCCGCCCAGCTAGGGGCAGGCATGCAGAGTGCGCTCCGCGTGACCCATGGGATCCTGCTGCACTTCCATGCGTTCGGGCGCCTGCCGTTGGGCCGCCTGCGCGGCCCCTAAGCGCCACCCGCGCGCGCGTGCGAACGCGCGCAGGTCGAGCAGGCGCTGCTCGCCGCGGCGCCGTACCCGCAGTTCTGCCTCACGGCGTACAACGCTTCGGCGGCGCTCGGCTGCGCCGCGCCGACCTCGCTGCTAGCGTTCCTGTATGCGCCGGCGGCCGCCACCGCAAGCGGCGTTGTCGGCTACGGAGCGGACCCGGCGCCGGGCCTGGCCCAGGCCGCGGCCTTCATGGCGGCCGACCCGGTTGCGTTTGGGTTCTTCTTCGACGCAGGGTTTGCGCCGGGCAACCTCACCGCCGCGTACGTGCGCAGCCTGGTCCCGCTCGGCGCGCCGCTCGCCGGCTATGCCTCGCCCGCCGACAGGCGCGCCGGTAACCCATACCCTGACCCTATTGTGTGCTGCTTTGCGCGCCCATGCATGCTGCGATGCACCCTGCAGGAGGGCTGATGGGCGCTGGGTGCGGCCGCCTTGCAGCAGAGCTGCGGCGCGCCCTGTCTGACCCAAACGGTGCCATCGGGCAGGCCGACGCAACAGGCGGCTGCAGCCTTCACCTCGCTGCTGGGCCCCGTTGGGGTGGCCCTGCAGCGCCTGACCGGCATGCGCAAGAGCAAGGTCACGTCGCACAGCGCGTACCTGAGCCGCGCCACCGTGCCGGGCACCAGCGGGGATGTGGAGATTCTGTGGTACTCAGGCAAGGCGCGCAGCCCCTGCGTTTGCATGCGTTGCAACGAGGAAAGCGCTGCGTACTTTCAGTCTGTGTCAGACATTTAGCAGCAGCAACGGGGAGACTGTGCGTGTCATCTGAACAGTGGAAGGAAAATTGTCGAGGGGCGCCGCATGCGTGTACTCCAAGGTCCGAGGACGGCTGGCAGAATGTGGGAGGCTGCCGGCGCGCCTGACCAGCAGCAGCGCCTGCTTGACACGCTGCGGCTGCGCAAGCTCGTGCAGGGTCCCAACCCAGGGCCCCATGCGGCAGGCCGCCGCCGTGGAGGTGGGCGCCATCTTTGGCGCGGACGTGTTTCAGGCCATTTTTGCGGCGATGGGCGTGTGGATCCACACGGCCATCGGCACGCGCTCCATGCTGCTGGCGGCCGCGGCCGTCGCGCAGGCCGTCATCGCCATCCCACTCGCGCATCTGTTCTACTGCTCTGTGTTCCAGGCACGGCCCGGGGAGCGTGCAGGCGGCAACGGGGGCGTGCCCTGACGGGCCGAGCGGGCCCGCTTGGTCCCGCATGGGGGCCGCCCGGCAGGGACGGGTCATGCACCGCCGAGACCAGTGCTGCGACTTCACAGAGAGGTGCTCTATGCGAAGACGGACCTTGGTGTTTTTGTAGGCAAGTGCGGCTGGCGGAGGTGGTGTCGCCCTGCCTGAGTATCAGAGCAAGAGAGCCCATGCCGGTCACCTGCCTGGATCGCATGCGGGGACCTGTGTCTCTTGAGCCGCATGCCGACGCCGCCAGAGTAGTACTGCCACAGCCGCTTGCCAAAGGCAGCAGAGCAGAGCGCTGCGAGCATGCCGCGCGCCCGACGCGCGCGGCGCGCGGCGGGCCGGCGGGGCGAGCGCGGCTGGGGGTGCGCAGGTGGCCTACTTTGGCGCGCTGCAGCTGAGCACTTTCTACCTGCTGCTCGGCATCAGCTGCCAGTATGCCTTCCTGTACTTTGACGCGTACGTGCAGTCGCTGGTGGAGCCGCTGGTCGCGGCCGCGCTGGCCACGCGCGTCACCTACATTTGCCAGCGCGCCACGCCGGCGCGCACGCCCGGCCGCTTCCCCGGGCAGGAACACTGCCCTACAGGAGCAGGAACACAGCATGAGACCAAGACTGCCGCATGTGCTGTCAGCCAAGTGGCGGCACATGCGTGTCCCGCCTGTCCACGCATGCGGGCCCAACGTGCGCCGAACCGCATATCGCTGCGACGAAGGCGGTGGCGGCGCGCAGGCCATTATGGCCGCGGGCGCGGCGACCGCAGCGGCGCTCTTCGCGCTGGCGGCGTCGCCGCTGATGCCCGTCAAGGCGTACGCGCTGTTCGCCGGGATGGCCGTGCTGGCGCAGGCGCTGGTCGCCAGCACGCTGTTCCCCCCGGCGCGCCCTGGCCGCGCGCCTCGCAGCATGGCAGACCCTTTCCTGGGAGTCAGGGGCGCTCGGTCGCTCACCGTGGGCGGCGGCCTGCATGCCAGCGCCCGGTGTGTCCGCACACCATGTGAAGCCTGTCCTGCTGTTGGGAGCTTCAGCTGGCAGCGCCGGGAGCGCGTGGAGCGTAGGCTGGAGCTCCTGGGGCCGCAGGTGCTCGTGATCTGGAGCGAGCACTGGGAGGAGCTGCCATGCTGCGTGTGCGCGCCCTGGATGCTGCGGCGCTCGTACGCCGACAGGCTGGAGGAGCGCAAGTGCGCTCCCCCGGTGCCAGGCATGCCTCGTGGGGCGCTTGGTGAGCAGCCACGCTTCGTGAGCAGCTGCGGTGCGGCCACTTCTATAGACACCCAGGTGTGAAAAGGCTGATGGAGGCCCAGAAGGCCGCAAGGCACTGGACAGGCTTCTGGCGTGCGCGTCCCCCTCCCGATGCATGGAGCGTGAGCGATGGGCAATGCGCGGCGGCCCTGACGCGCGCTGAGGGCGCCAGGGACCGGCGGCGGCTCTCGGTGATCGCGACGGTGGCGGGCGCGCCGCTGGAGGAGGTCCAGGCGGCGATGCGGCGGCCGCTGCCGCAGCGCATGGACGGCGGCGATGCGCCTTCCGCCCAGGCCGGGGCAGCGCCCGCGCCCGATGCTGCGGTGCCCAGCGGCGCTGCGCCAAAGGCGCGCCCTCTGGCGGCCTGGAGACCCTGAAACGTGGCAGCTCGTCTGCCTGTGATTTTGGGGCCCAGCGGCCATAGTGCGCCCATATCGAGAGCCCGCAGGCGAGACCGCTGCTGTTCCGTCACACGCTCATGCCAACGCGCGCCCACGAGGAACCCGTGGGCAGGTCTGCCGCAGCTCTGCAAAGGCGCTGAACGATGGCGGGCGAGCCGCAGGGCGCGCGCATCTCGACCGCCCAGCAGCGCGCGGCGCAGCTGGCCATCGTGACGGAGGACCCGCAGGCGCGCCGGCCGCGCTTCCACGCGCCGCGCGCCAGCATCGCCCACGCCGAGGCGCGCGCGCCGGGCCCGCCCACCCCAGCTTGCGCCCGGCGCCGCCACGCCTGCGCGTAAGAAGCTGCTGCTCCGCGATGTGCGCCATCGCCGTGCTGGGCGCGCTGCTCGATGGCCGAGGCGCTGCAAGCGCCGCACGGCGGCGTGCGTCATGGCGGGGCCCCCGCGCGCCTGCACGCCCAGGCCGCGCGCGCGCGCGCGCGCAGGCCTACAACGACGTCATCATCAACCAGGCGCGCCGCGCGTCGGTGCACCTGGCGGGCGCGCGCGCCGCGCGCGTGAGCGTGATCAACCTGGGCGTGCTCGCGCCGCCCGCGGAGCCCGCCAAGACAGCCCGCGCGGCCAGAAGTGCGGGGCGCGCCGGGTCGTGTGTGCCTGCAGGGCGGACCCGAGCAAGCCCAGGGCAGGCGGGCGCAGGGTGGAGGCCTTGCCAGCAAGGGCAGTGCGGAAGAGGGCCTGCACAGTGGCGTCTGCACGGGGGGACCTGGGTGAAGGGCTGTGCGAGGTCGAAGAGCGCGAAAGCGGCTGGCGCCTGAGCGCGTCAGCAGCCCACACGGTCGCGTGCAAGGCGGGCAGGCCTGTGCGTGCCAAGCACAGCTCTAAGCGCGCTTGCACGCAGGCGCGTCCGTGCTGGCGGCCGCGGCAGCCATGCTCGGCATCGCTGCTCCAACGGTGGGTGGCGCGCGCGCCGGCGGCGCGGGCGCCGCCATCGCAGTCACGGCGAGCGCGGCAGCGGGTGCAGAGCTTGGGGCGCGGCCGGCGCCGGAGGCGCCCGCGCCGGGTGGCGCGCCTGATGCGGAGGCCGGGAGCGCGGGCGTCCGGCCACGAGCCAAGTGCGATGCGCGCTGTCGTCACAGTGACAGCGCCCTAACGTGCAATGTGCTGTCTTCCACTGTGTGGCTGATCTGCGGTCCAGCCATCACAGACAGGTCCGGTCTTTGCAGGGTCAAGCACAGATGCATGTGCCTCGAGCGAGCGCTGACCGCGCTTCTGAGGGTGCTGTCATGCGCGGGTGCGACAGGGTGGCGTTCGACGTGCGGCCGTCGGTGTGGACGCCGGGCGGGCGCACGCAGGCGGCGCGCCAGCTGCGCTCCTCGGTTGCGCAGGCCTCGCGCGACGTGCGCGCCTCGGTCGCGCACGCACGCGCGCGGCGCGCGCATCCGTGTACGTGGTGCGCTCCCGCCACCGGCGCAGATGCGCTGGGCGTACGCTGCATACGTGTGTGCGCTCATAGCCTGCCGCCACGGAAGTGACGAGTGTGCAGCGGGCGGGTGTTGGCGGGTGTGGAGCACCTGCCGCATGCTGGCCTGGCATGGCAGCTGGGGGGCAGCAGGCCGCGTGCATGCAGGGCGCAGCGCAGGGGCACCGGAGTGCCTCGCAATGAGGCTGAATATGCCTGATCAGCATAGTGTGCCTTTGTAAAACCTGGTAACCCTAATGGGCCCCTTCAGTGAGCACGCAGGCACGGACACGTCTGGTGCGCCATGTGTGTGCAGGCACAAACGCCGCAATGCGGCATGCGCCATGGTGCAAGGCATGTGCCATGGTGTGCGCAGGCACCAGCACCGCAGTTACGTGCACCTGTCCCGCCCCAAGCGCGCGGCCTATCGCACCACCACCGCACGGCAGCGCCGGCCGACACGACCGCGCGTGCGCAGGCAGGGGTCACCGCGGTCAACATCGCGGCCGGCGGCGAGCTGCGGCGGCAGGGCATCATCGACCTGCGGCCCATGGAGAAGATGTTTGCGGGCGCGTGGTTCGGCATGCTCGCGCGCCGGCCGCGCCTGATCGCCGCCTCCTTCTGCTGCATCTGGGTCATCGGCGTGGCCATGCTCACCCAGGTGCCCGGCCGCCCCTGACGGCGCTCGCGCCTCAAGCGACAGCGCAGGCGCAGCGCTGTACGGAGGTGCTTTGCAAGGTGCTTCAGCTCGTCATGGACGCTGTTTGCAGCGCCAGCAGAGCCAGCGCTCCCAGAAAGCCTTCACCAAAGTTGCCACATGTCTGAGCTAGCGCCGCGCAACAATCAATAAGTTTGCATGCAATCGCAGAGGATGCTTGCGGCGCTGGTTAGGGCTCGCTTGCCCCGTGCGTGCCCTGCCGCCTGTCAGCCTCGCCAAAATGTATGTTGCCAGTGCCTCTGCTGGTCTCTCCGCCAGTGCCAGCACATTCGCACATGTCGCTCACAGTGTTTTACACTCTTGACTGGTGCGCGGCGGCAGCTGCACACCCCCGAGCTGCCCGTGCCCAGCCTGCCGCCCAACCACATGTTCCAGCGCGTTCTCGACCTGGCCGCATCGCCCGGCGGGCCCTTCCGGCCCATCGGCGGCGCCGACGCGCCCCAGGCGAGGCACTGAGCCATGTGCCCTGATGTGCCACCTTTCCTCTGAGGCTTACAGTGGCACCTTCCTCTGAGGCTAACAGTGGCACATGAGGGAGACACGAGACCCCTCATACTGGGTGGGCAGGGACTTGCACGACCTCGTCCTGCCCCAAGCAAACATGCATGGAGCGACTACCAGCCATGCGTGAAGTTAACACACTGTGATGTGAGTGTTTAGGCGAGTGCCTGACAGTTCTGCGAGTGCCTGCTGTGCAGGTCCGGCTGATATGGGGCCTGCAAGGTATGGACACGAGCAGCAAGGTGCTGTGGGACGCGGCAGACCTTGGGCAGCTCGCCTTCGACAGCAGCTTCAACCCCTCCAGCGCCCAAGCGCAGCTCTTCCTGCTGCAGGCATGTCTGCACTCCCGTCTGCAGCCCCGCGTTCTTCGTTTCCTTGGCTGCGTATTGCGCTGTCGAGCCACGGCTGTGAGGCACTCAGTCAGTCTCAAGCTCTGTCTCCACATGCCCAGAGGTGCTGCACTGCGTGCTGTCTGGTAAGCGGGTGCTGTCTCAAGCGCGCGTCATGCGGCCAAGCTCCTCAGACTGCCGGCAGCGCGCAGGTCTGCGCAGCGGCGCGCGCCGCGACGTGCGCCGCGGCAGCGTGCGCGGGCGGACAGCTCGTGCGGCCGAACGAGGGCCTGTGCTTCATGGAGGGCCTGGCGGCCTGGCTGGCCGCCAACAATGGCAGCCTGCCGCTGCCGCGCGCGCAGTTCCTGGCCAGCCTACTTGCGTTCGCGTCGCTGCCGGCCACGCAGGCCACATACCCGCTGCACCTTGGTGCATTGCCAGCCCTCACCTCCTCTTCGGCCATGTGCCTGGGCTGTCCAATTCGTGCAATCTCTGGCGCTGCATGGTGACAGTAGATCGAGCAGTGTGCTGCAAGCGCGCTGGTGCATGTGTGGCAGGCTGTGCCTGTCATGGGTTACTCGCAAAACTGTGTGTTCTGGGCGCCCACCAAGCGGGCCTTGCGTCCGTGCTGCCATGTACACGCTTCTGCGCTGCTGGCCACAGACGCCGTGCATGCTGGCCCCGCCACTGCTTCACCCTGAGGCGCTCTTGTTGTGCGCACAGGCATCATGCGTGACGCCTCTGGTGGCGTGAGCCTGCGCTTTATCCAGATGACCTTCAACGCGACGTTCCCGCTGGCGCTGCCAAATTCGAAGGTGCTGCTCCAATGTGAAGCTCGCCCAACAGAGTGCTGTAATTTTTCACAGGACATTGTTTAAAATGCCATCGGCTGTTTGCTGCTTGTGCAGCACACAGGCCTGTGATCTGGTTGTAGATTGTGCGCAGCAGTGCTCAAGCTCCACTGGTCGTGACCTGAGGCATGGAGTGTGGCCACCCTCGTCGTGCAACAAATGGGTGGGGGCCGCCAGGCGGCGCCAGTGCTGCACGCCTGGGAGACGTTCACGCGCGCGCTCAACCGCCTCGCGCCCCCAGGCGTCGACAACGCGTTCCAGACCCTGCCCGGCGCATGGACCGCCTACGAGGGCTCCAGGGCAGTGCTGCGCGGCCTTGCCGTGCGCCCTCCCTGCTTCTTCCACACTCCTCCCGCTACCCCAGTGCACGCTCATCCAGCTAGCCGCGCAACTGTGCGCAACGGTCGGCTGCATGCATCCACAGCAAGCACCCGCACCATCCCTGCACGTCCCATGGGGGCGCTGCCACAGTGACGGCCCATGCACGTCGCATTGCACGCACATGTGTCACCGCTCACCACCGGCGCCCGAGCGCATGCACGATGTCTGGAACCGTGTCTCTCTGGCCCGACACATATGTTGCATGCGTGCTTCAGGCGGGCCTGGGCCTGGCGCTGGCAGTGGTGTTCGTGGCAGCCAACATCGTGACGGGCAACCGGCGCGCCGCGGCGCTTGTCGCCTTCTGCGTGGTCGGCGCGTTCAGCTCGGCAGCCGGCATCGGTGCCGCCATGATGCGCTGGCGCATCGGCGTGGCGGAGGCGGTTGCTATGGCGCTCATGCTCGCGTGCGCCTCGGTGCAGGCCACATGGATGGGGCTGAGATGCTGTGCGGCATTGTTCCTGTGGTGCATGCGCGCGAGTCATGGCTTGCCCTCACATGGCCGCATGATCACAGGGTTGCGCGCTTTGAGCAGTATCCCTGACCTGCTGTCTGTATGACCCCAAACATTGCATGTCATGCAGGGCATTCTGGGCAGAATGTTCGCGCCCTGTGCCGTCTCAACAATGGAAAAGCTCGCGCCGCGCAGGTATTCGGTGGACCAGTGCCTCTACGTGGCGATGGCCTACTGCGGCAGCTACAGCCAGACGCGCGGCGACAAGACGCGCGACGCGCTCACTGCCATGGCATCTCCATCAACGCGGGCAGCTTCGGCATGCTCAACGTTGGCATCGCGCTCTTCTCCTGCGTCATGCCCGTCTTCAGGTCCGCGCGTCTTCCAGTGCACTCTGGACTCCTCACAGGGAGATGTGCGCTCATTGCAAGCCTGCATGAGGCCGTGGTGCACATGCAGTCCGTTCAGAGGGCGTGTCAGAGCTCGTGCAAGCTGTGCAGCTGACTGTCAGTAGGGGGCACAAGCATGAGCACCGCACCCCTCGCCGCCCGGCCACATGTGCGGCCCCGCAAACAGATGGGCTCCGCGCGCCAGGCACATGGCGTTCGCGGCCTGCTGGACGGGCCTGGTCAGCTACTTCTGGGCGTGCACCGCGCTGCCCGCGCTGCTTCTCCTGGCCGGGCCGGAGGGCAATGCCGGCTCATGGGCCGCCACCGCCGCGCGCTGCCGGCGGCGCGCTGCGCGGGCGTGCCCCGCGCTCGCCGCCGCCGCCGGCCGCGCGCTCGCCTGGAGCCGCGGCGCGGCCGCGGCGGCCGACATGGCGTGGGAGAGCGCGGCGGCCGCTGCCGTGCGCCCGGCGGCGCGCGGGCGCGCCGCGACAGGCGTGCCCGGTGGCGGCGGCGGGGCGGCGGCGCAGGCGGCGCGGCGCAACGCCGCCGGCGCGCGCGCCGACGAGGAGCAGGGCGGCGCAGACGGCGGGGAGGTGCAGCGCGGCGACGCAGACTTCCACTTTGCGGGCCTGCCGGCCGTGGTGGAGGTGCCCGCGCTCAGCACGCCGGCGCAGGCGGAGCGCGAGCCTGGCGCGGCCGACGCGGCGCATGCGTGCCTCTCAGGCGCGCGTCCTGGCCGCCCTTCCCACGCCGACGGGCACCCCCCGGACTTGGCAGCCGCGGCGAGCATGCATCGCTGCTGCCAGGAGCCTGCAGCATGCGCTGAACCTGTGCTCGCTCCCGACAACATCCAAGGCGCATGAGCTGACGCTGGCCAATGCACGCATGCTGCCTGCTTTCCTCTGTCACCTGCAGCAATGCTTGGCTCTCGGGCGGGCACCATGTATTGTGACGCGCCCGCTGCCCTGCACACGTGGACCGGCTCGGCTGCCAGGCGCCCAGGTCGCTCGCCACGCAGCTCTGATGCTGCGGCAAGCAGGGCCGCTCAAGGCAGGGCGTGCACCCCGAGGCTGAAGCCACTCAAGGTACGCATGCACCCTGAGGCTGACGCGTGCGCCAGGCCCGGCAGGCAAGCCCCTGGTGCGCGCGAGCTCGTCGAGGGGTGCGCCGCGGGTGATGGAGCCGCTGGGCGCCACGGCGCTCGCGGCGGCGGCGGCGGCGGCGCCGCGCCGCGGCGTCGACGTGCGGCGCACCCAGACCGAGAGCGAGGGCCCCGAGCAGGGCAGGTGGCATGCGGAGGCCAGCGTCGCTGCGAACGCCAGCGCCAGCGCCCGCGCCGGCCAGGGCGCGGCGGACGCGCGCGACGCCCCGGCTGCGGGCAGGCCGGGCGCGCCTGAAGCGCAGATGCATGCGCCCCAGGCGGCGGACGCGCCCGACGCGGCGCAACATGGGTTGCTACCCGGCTTCCAGCGGGGCGAGGCGGGGGCAGGCAGCTCGAGCGTGGAGGCGTCTGCCAGGACCGTTGGCGGGGGCCCGCAGACCCAGAGCGGCCCCAGGGCTGGCGGCGCTGGCCCGAGCGCTGAGGTGCGGCCCGCCCTTGAGGATGGGCTGCCTCTGAGCGCTGCGCAGACAAAGGCGGGCGCGGGGGGGCCGGCCCCGGAGGGCAGCCCCAAGGCGGTGAGGTGGGGCTCGCCGGGCAAGGCCCTGGCGGGCTTGGTGGCGGGGCGGGCCAGGGCACAGCCGGCGCCGTCGATGTTTGAAGACATCGACAGCCTGGCATGAGCATGTCTGGCAGGAGACGGGCGAGACGGGTGCCAGCGCCATGCACGCCTGTATGTGATGCCATAGCACTGCCCTGTCCGCACACATGCTTTAGGCTGCAGGCGCACAGACGAAATCTTGGTTTGCCTGTCCGCGACTGGGTGTGCAGACAGGTGCTGGCAGCCCATGCATGCGATGCACCAGCCGATGCTCAGGTAGAAAATGCATAGAACTTGCTTCCGTTGTGTGCTGCTAGCAGTGCCGCAGTTTGCGCAGCTGGTATCCAATCCTGATAGAATACAAGGCACAGTGCGCTGCATACCCACACATGCACGCCACTCCATGTATCGACCAAAAAAACCCATGATCTCACAATTCTCACATCTGCACTGCTGCACATGGGCAGAGGCTACAATCGGGGCGCTGGTTGCGGAGGCTGCGGCGCGCGCTCGCCCGCGCTCGCGTCGGTGGCAATTGCAAAGTGGTCGCGCAGCTGGAACCCTGCCGGGTCATTTGGCCGCGAGCCTGGCACCTGCGCAGTACAAGCAAACGCTTGGCAGCGGCAGGCCGCATGCAAATCATCCGGGTCGCTGCACCCATCCTTGTTCCTTCTTAACTGACACCGGACAGGTCCGAGGCCTGACGTGAGTGCTCAGCATGCTGCAACCCAGGGCGCAGCAAGAGCGGCGGCGCGCCGACCTTGGCGATCACACCGTGGTGGATGTGGAAGCGACCCGCGCGCAGGTCGGCCAGGTAGTGCCGCAGGGCCACCGCGATGCTTGTGAACGCGATCTGCGGGTCCGATGACATCACGCGACCACGGGCGCTGTGCTTGAGATACAGCTAGAGCCTTTTCATTCATACGCGGACATGTGCACCACAGCCATCGGCAGGTTACGGGGCCTTACTGAACAGCACACATGCAGCTGCGGGGGACCGTGGGTCACTGTGAAGCGCAGCATGGTGTATAGCAAGCGGGCACGCGCTCGCCGCCCGGCCACGGCATGCCAGGCCGCCTGGTGGCTCGAGCCGCAAGCAGAGTGTACACACGCGCAGCAGCGGGTGCAGAGGGCTTGCCTGGTCGAATGGGACCTCCTCCGGCGCGAACAGCCGCGTCTCGAGCGACTCCGCGCCCGGCTCATACGTGAACGGCGGCATGAGGCGCGCGCGGAAGAGCTGGTAGGCCTGGCCGATCACGGGGATGTCAAAGTGCGAGTACGGCGCCAGCACCTGCCGCGCAGGGTGCGGGCCTCGGGGCCGCACCCGCCGAGCAGACCGGCCTGGCGCCTGACCGCCGAAGGCTCCACGCGCCCGACAAGCGCAGCGTGCAGCTGCTTGCCCTAGTGACAGCCCGGCGAGGTTGCGCAGGTCATGTGTCCATGCAGGCCGAGCAGACAGGACGAGCCCTGACACAGCATGCGGACGAGCGCCCTGGCGAGGACGTGCGCGGGGTGGGGCATGCTCGCCCCGCGCGGCGCCAGCCGCTGAGCGGCAGTCCGTGGACGCGCACCTCCACGCGCGCGCACGCCTCCTCCCACGTCTCGCGCGCGGCGCCGGCGGCAGACCCCTCGCCGACCTCCAGGTAGCCGGCTGGGAGCGTCCAGAGGCCGCGGCACGGCTCGATCGCCCGCTTGCACAGCAGCACCCGGCCCTGGTGCTCCACGATGCACCCCACGACCTGCACCGCCCAACTCCGGACTGCTGGCTTTGTTGGGGACTTCAAGCAGTTGCTCTGCAGGCGGCGGCCTCGAGTCCCAGCCATACCGCGCTGCACATACAGGTGAAGGGTTTGTTGCGTGGCGTCTCAAAGAGGACGACCTGCAACGTGTTGCGGACCAACCAAGGGGCGCACAAGCTTGGGGTTGCTGTAGTCCACCGTGCTGCAGGCCGTGCAGACCGGCCGCCACTCTCGCTCGCCCGTAGGCACCCGCATCTCCAGCGGCGCCCCGCACTGTCTGCAAAATTTGACGCGCCGGTCGCCCTGCCAAAGCGCACCCTGTGAGCGGAAAGCCTTGCAAGCAGAGCACAAAGCCCTGGACGCCTCACAGCCAGCCAGGAACCTCCGTGAGGCGCACTGCCCGCCGAAACTATACTTCAGGATGCGGGGCAGCAGCAGGTGGGCGAACCACCTGCGGCGGCGCTGCAACATGCTCTGTGCTGTACTCGGGGCTCTCCAAGCCGTGGCTGTGGCCGTTGTAGGGCGTCGCACGCGAGCATGCCCCTCTTGCAGCCCGAAAATTTCTTTCACGCGAGGGCATGCGGTGCACTATCGAAGTCAAGAGCGCCTGCGAACACCGCACACCCGGAGTCGACAATTGGTTTGTTATCTAAGCAGAAACGAGAGCCATGCCGCAAGTGGTGTGCCTTGCAGCGTGATGCAGAAACGGCCAGGAACAGTGTTCTCATCCTCCTGCGCAGCTCATAGGCTAATTGCGCTCTGCGACGCCCTTCATATCAAGTTGTTTGTGGCCATCTAGGTGAGCTGCATGTGAAGAAGAAATTCGTGCTGTCAAGGAAATGTCCCGTAGGGGGCAATGCACTGACTGGCAAGGGCCGTGATGATGAATGTCCGGAAAACAATATATCCATTGGTGGGCTGCCTGGCACTCGGAAATAAAGTCTTCCCAAACGGCAAGAAGTGCGTCGTTATCCACTGCGTCTCATACGAGCTCGGCGAGTTCATTATCCGCGCAGTATAGGGCGTGTATAACACCGACAGAACTACTTGGGTATACCGAGTATGTCAGTGGCAAGGGCAAGCATCAAGTGCGTTGGCATTGGCCGCAACAGGGGTTAAAACGTGTCCAGGCTTCCCGAATCCCTGGACAACTGCGCAAGCGGCCGTTGCCAATGCACTTGATGCTTGCCCTTGCCACTGATATACTCGGTATACCCAAGTTCTGTCGGTGTTGTGCCCGCCCTATACTGCCGGATGATGAACTCGCCGAGCTCGTATATGAGACGCAGTGGATACTTACGCACATCTTGCCGTTAGGGAGGACCGTTTTTCCGAGTGCCAAGCAGATGCCCCTCAGGAATGATCATGCCTGGCCTGGTAAAGATCGAAAAGTGGCTCCTCCGCTCACCAGGAAACCAGATAAGGTCGCACGCAGGTGGCCGACAGGCAGTGGCAGCGCCCGGACAATAGTTTGTGCTGTCGGCCACAGTGGCTGACAGGCAGTGGCAGCGCCCGGACAGTAGTTTTCGTTGTCGGCCACAGTGGCCGACAGGCAGTGGCAGCGCCCGGACAGTGGTTTTTGCTGTCAGTTTTCACTGTCGGCCACAGTGGCCGACAGGCAGTGGCAGCGCCCGGACTGTGGCCGACATCGAGGGCCTGGCTAAGTAGCAGGTGCTGCGGCAAACGCCACATGTGTCATGTTTGCTCCAACGAGCACTTGCACGCCCGCCCTGGCTCACTTGAGAGACACATGCACACAAACAAAGCTGGCTGTGTCTGTGCTGTGTTTGTGCAGTGTTTGTTAATGTTAATGTAAAATCGACTCACCTCGCACTCTACGACTTGCGAACGGAAGTTTCCGGGCGCTCGCGCCGCAAATGCTCCGTAATGCCCACTTCGTGAACCCCCGATTTCCCTGACTTCCGTTCACGGGTCCTGCCAACAATCTGTTCTTTCGGTTTATCTGTTACATTTACAAACAAGGACCGTCCGCCATAGCGGAGGACCTGGAGGCTGCTGGCACCTGCTGCCAGACCCGCACCAGTTCAGCCCCAGAGAGAGACCTATGCACATAGCATCAAACAAGGATGTCAAGCGCAGCGGTCTGTACCCGCACGTGACTCGGCACACGTCAAGTCATTGCAAGCATACCGCAGCGCACCACCGGTGCATCACTGTCTCCCCACTCACGACGCTCGGTCATGTTGGACTTCACACTGCGCACAATGATGCCAGACGCTCGCAGGCACGTTGCGATACAAGACGATGAGAATGGCTGTCCTGCAAACATAAGGCAAGCAGCAAATGTGGGCACACATGACACACACACAAACCTGAGGGCCCACAAAGACAGCACCTAGTATACTTCATGCCCGGCTCTGTGCTGAGACGCACGAGCCATGAACAGGCTGCTCTGCAGGCGCACAGGCAAGGCAGGGCCGCCGCAAACAGCCGCTTCAGCACGGGGACTGCCGGACATGTGCCAGCACTCTCAGCTCGCCGTTACAAGAGGACTCTCACTCTGGCTGCAGGAGCGCGGTGTACTCGACCAGCAAGCGCAGCCTGCGCGGCCGCCATGCAGAAGTTACAGTGCTAAAAGTGCCACTGGAAGCGCAGGAGTGGGCGCTGACCGTGCATGCCACGTCTGTAGCTCTTGAAGACGCATGGCAACACCGGAGCACACTCAAGCACAGCAAGACACCCGCAGCACCAGCCACTGCATGCGTGTGCAATGCAGACGGGCCGGGCATCCTACGCAACACCTGCGACAGCAGCCAATGCGCATGCTAGCGGCGCGGGCGCACCAGTAGCACTCCACATCCTCGATGCGCAGATTCAGGCGCGCCACCACAGCGGCCTGCTCTGCAATGGCGTGCGCCTCTGCGTCGTGCGTCAGCGCCCAGTCCAGCCGCTCGCTCAGGTCCGCATAGTCCAGCTGCACCTGCGCAGCCGGATTCGAGCGCTTCTGTGCGCGACCTCCCTGACATGGCGGCCATGATCCTGGCACACAAGATGCTGACACAGGTCCGGCTCTGAGCAGAGCGAGGCTCAGGAAGCAGTAAAACCAACGCCACCAAACGGGCATGCTTGGCTACTGAGACGTCAGAGGAGCGGTGAGCGCGGAGCGGGCAGAGCCATCACGTCTCGCAGGGCTGTGAACATCACTACGAGCACCCTCCCAGGTGTCAGTCCTCCGTTGCACAGGCAAGCGCGGGGCGCGTACCGGCAGGTAGTGCACAAAGGGCTGGATGCGGTCCTCGTACCACTCCGTGAACAGGTGGCTGCGGAAGGCCAGCGACCCAGACGACAGCGTCCACAGCAGCCTGGTCCGCATGCAGAGAGTATTGACTCACACTCAGAAAAGCTGAACAGCAATTTACATGCGGCTGTCAGGTAGGCAGCCCGCATCAGCCCGCCCTCTGCCAACAGGTATGCGCAGAGGCCTGATTGGAGGTGCCTGCCACGGCGCTGCAGCCGCGAACGGATGCAGGGGCGAGCACCAGAACAGGAAGGGCGCCACGCAGCAGACATGCTGCGCGGACGGGCGTAGGAAGAGATATGTCGCGCGCGCCTGGTGCTGAAGGAGTTGCCGTCGACCACCATCAGGAAGCGGTGCCGGAAGGTGACGCGCTCCTCCACGTAGTCCTTGCGCCCGTACCGCGCCTCCATCTGCCGGCAGATCTCCGGCTCGCACTGCGTGACCGGCGCCCGCGCACGGGTCAGACCGCGCCCGCACACTTGGGACTGCTCTCTGGCTTTACCCCGCTCGCCGCTGCTCAAATGCGCAGGCGCTTGCTCCTGTTGCAAAGCCACGCAGTGGCATGGGGCCGGGCGGCAGGGGCACGCACTCAGACAGGGCACGTGCCACACCTCTCACGACTATGCACATGATCGCGCGGTATCAGTGCGCGGGCGCGCGTGCGCGGTGCGCAAGCACCAACGCCAACAGGGCAGCGCTGGAGGCAAGTCTGGGGCAGGAACCTCTGGCATGCAGCAGCGCGCGCGACGCAGCCGGCGCGCCTGCAGGTAGGCGCTGAAGCCGACGTCCATGCGCGGGTCGCCCGCCGCGGCCTCGACCAGGCGGTGGCGGTGGAAGCGCGCATACGGCGTCCCCGCG
>JAABUP010006212.1_pt1 | contig 17253 bp, 18 predicted proteins | sample 5559201 | NCBI WGS metagenome assembly JAABUP01 (sample SAMN10711887, study PRJNA513373) | rock metagenome | isolation source: Antarctica rocks | place: Antarctica
AGTTTGTCTGCGACTAGCATGCTAGCATCATACACTTTGCTCTGATTATCTTTAGCTGTGTGCATATTGCTCATGCTGTGAGGTGTCTGGTGTTCATTGGCATGTATGCCTGTAGAGCATGGCTTACCGGCTCTACTGCTGGTCTGGGGAAGCTGGTGGCATGTGCTGGTCCTGGTCTGGGTTGGCTGCAGCATATAGCTGGTTGTATTGAGCTCCTGCCAAGGCTTGCTCCAGCTTTTTGGCAGTGTCACTGTCTGTTGCCTGCATCGGGAAATGCTTTCAGCAGAGACCATGCTTGGTGGTTTTTTCTCATTGCTGACATTGGCAGCATTGCAGATGTTTATAAACTCATGTGCACTGCATGAGAGCTTGCTGCTGTACAGCTTAGTCACCATTGCCTTGACTGTGCTCACCTCCTGGATATTTCGCTTCTTGTGCAAGCGCTCTTCTTCATCGTCAGCAAGGCCTTCAGATGAAGGCCATGCAGGCTCAGCACCAGCTGCCAGGATTGCATCAAAAATGTCAGGGGACTCAGCTTGGGCTGTGAAGTCCACATTCTGTGGTCGAGACTGGGCTGGCATGCCCTTGATGCCTTCTGCTGCTGCTGAGCTCTGGTTCTTGAGCTGCTTAGCATTCAGGATAGCCATTTCCTGAGCTGATATTGGCTGCTCAGAGGTGATCTTCACTACGGAGAGCCAAACGTGCTTAGGGGCCGCTGAGTTGCTCTTCATTACCATTCTGCCCCATTGGGAGCTGCCATGGGTTGTGTACAGCAGCGTAGTACCACCCACTGTGTCCCTCATCTCTTTGCTGATGCTGACAAAAACTACCAAGGTAGCTGTCAGTGGCTCTGCTGGCTTGAACACTATGCAAAGCCCTGCCTTTGAGGATAGTTTCTGCTGCCTGTTGCCGCTAGTGATGCCAAGGTACGACTCTCCAGCTGGGGTGAACATAATGCTGTTCACGTTGTTGATGTTAATCTCGTCAGCTGTCCGCACATGTCCCTTGCTGTCATAGAAGTACAGCTGAGGATCTTCTGGCCGTCTGAGAATCTTGCCATATTTCTTGGCTGTTCCACAGAGGAGAGTGAAGTGCTGAAGCAGCATTTCTGGCTGCGCATGGTCCTTTGCACGTGGCAGGGAGTCAGAGACCACTGCATGCTGCCAGGTTGGGTCACTGTTTGCTGTGCCAGTTGCTGGAGTGAGACGGATGTGAAACTCTCCTGGCACTTTGATTTCCACATATTTGCAGGTGCGCAATTTGGTGGCTGCTGCAGCTGAAAAGGTGTGGTAGTGAAAGTGACCGTTAGCACTGTGGGGAGCCGTGCTGTGCATCTCCAGGATCTGGAGAGTTGGGTGGGTGATTGCTGCGTCCATTGCAGCAAGTTCAGTCAGCCCTACATATGTCACAGCATTGCTGATATCTGATGGGATGACATAATATACAGTCATACAATTATACAACTGTATTGCTGGTCTATCACATTTAGTTCTTTGGCATGTCAACAGATGATTCACACTACTGCACGATTTCAATCTTGGATTTGCATTCAAAGTCAATGTTCCATCCATGATGAGGCAAGCAGTGTTGCACATATCTTGTGGTGTGGCATGTTGCAAGGCATGCAATGCGTCGCTACTCGTTGAGTTGCACTTGCCTTTTGCCATGTGCATTTGCACTAGATGAGTGTAGATTGTTCGACTCCAGTCTTCCATACACTTGCCAGCCCAGAGATGGGACTTGGGATTGGGATTAACATGGTCCCCAGTCATGAGTGTATCCACTCTCATTGGAAGGCTTTGCTTGCGGTCCCGCGTGTCATAGTATGGGGCAACCACAGTGAAGGTAGGTGCTCCAGTTCTGACCTTGCCTGTGCCATCGCTGCACAGCACTTCATACTGGTTCAGGGGGCTGTCTGGCAGGCTGAAGGTAGCCAACAGCTGCGGCACCAGGTCTGGATTGAACTGCGGCTCTAGCTGATAAGCCTCTGTGCCGCTTGCCTTATATGTTCTGACCTTGTCTTTGGGGATGCTGATCACCACCCCAGGTACTAGCTTGTTGCACTTCAGCATCAGATCTGCTGCAATGCCATCCTCTGTGCGCTGAACGCCAAAGTCCTTGGCTATTGCTGATACTCGTATCTGCTTCCTCCAGTCCTGACTGTTGACTAGACTTGCCTGAAGCGGCACACCAGTTACCTGCTGATGCTGATAAGCTGCGCTTGATGCTAGCAGCAGATTGAACCCTTTGCTGGACAATGGGGGAACATCTTTGTTGGCCGCTAGATTCTGTTTGAGGCTGACATAGCCTGTTGTGGGTCGGGGCTGGCCAACTCTGGGCAAAGTTTTGTATACTGCCTCCCTAAACGTTTGCTCGTCTTGTTCTTCTACGTGGAACAGAGCACCTGCATCAGCCGGTCGTCGTGGTTCAGGATTGAGTTTCGCGACAGAGCTTTTGGTGATCGTGCGTTGAGTGTCTATCACTTGACATGGCTGTGTACTAGTCAGATTTGTAGTGTCCCTTTCTGCAGCCCAACTGTGAGCAAATCGATCGTAGCTTTCTCTCGCAAAGTCCTTGAGTTTTTCTGCGATGTCTATCTGCGATGCGTTCTGCGTGGCTTTAAGAGCCTTTTCTGTGATCTGTTCTGAGTGCACAACAGCCGCTCTGTGCCCACACAATAAGGTACTCCCGCAAGCGGGCCAATATTGTGTGGGTGCAGCTGTGGCATGCGTGTATGCTGTGCAAAGGTGCAGCGTCAACAGGCAAGTCACCCAAGTGAGGCGGGATGCATGGTGGAACTGACCGTTTTCTCCGGTCAGGTATGCGCCCGTCGCCATCTTGCTGGTGTCTTCCTTCTGTGGCTGCGTACTCAAGAGCTTAGCGCTCTGATGTTTTGTTCCACTGATCAAGGCAAAATGCATTCCTCACTGTTCAGTAGTGCTCTGCAAAACAGGCTCACAGCAGGCATGTGTCACTGTAATAGCACCTGTGGAGATTCGTTCTTCATACAGGTGTGCAGTGAGCCAGCTCAAATGCACTGCAGCACTGGTCTGGGCAAAACACATTCCCCACTGTTCAGTAGTGCTCTGCAAAACCGCCTCTTTACTACTATACAAGCTTCAGACTTTGATCAACGATACATGCAGTTGAAGTACAGCGTCATCTTGTAAATAACGTGTCAAGTCGAGCTTGCAAGTCTGCACAGCTTATTTCAACAGATGACATGCAACAGACATGTTGCATTCTTGATCGGCCATGAGGCAAACCTTATTTGAATCAGTCGTTCTTGACGTTTGTCTCGTCAACGTGTTGACTGTGTCACATGTTTGACTTGTTTGTCGTTTGGCTATCATTCTCTGTGTCATTTGGCTGATTTGTCGCAGGTGCAGCTGCATTGTCATCAGTCAAACGGTGGTTCTTGGACGTTGCTGGGTACACGAGTAATAAATTGCTGCCTTTTCAAAAAACATTCCTGAAATTAGGTCATGACAATGTACAAATTAACTCTTGGATCAGGGTTCCAACAAAATACGAAAAGCTTGTATCATTCAAGCCATAAATGTGAACTTTCCTCAAAATCCTTGGCCACCTTGGCCATAGTTTTGGTTCTCGCTTGCAAACCATCAACCTGCAAGAAGGGATTGGTGGGGCTCGTTGGCGTTGTTAATCCATTGGAATATGACTTGCCTGTTGTTGTGTACATATATTGGTCAGGAGCCAAAACCACTTTGCCCAATGACCGCCAGTCGGCAGATTCGATCCTGCTTTTGCCTGTGGAGCCTTGTGGAGGCCCGGTGGAGGATATCTTTGTGAAACACTGGCTGAGCGGCTGAAACGCTCAGATGTAGACCGCGCAAAGTAGACAGAGGGGCGAGCAAGTTTATGAAGTTCTTCTAGAACACCTTATGCTTGCAAGGGACAGATATCCAAAATAGACAAGCAGCTTGGACAAGTTCTGAAGGTTACGTAGCTGATCTATCTTCAAGAAGGAACAGTTTCCACGACGTTGCACAGCTGCATTTGCAACATTCCGCCATGAAATATTGGTGGGGCACAAAGACGGTAGATCGTTGTTGAGTCATGAACGAGGTAGCATGCGCCAGCAAGCAATTGTGGCAAGTGCAGGTCAACTTTTGCGTTCTCAGACCTGTGATGCGCAGACAGCATGCTGGATGAGCTAAGCTCAGTCATTTTGAGTGAAATTTGAAGGCTTACTAAGTTGTAAAAAGTTACAGAGCCTTGGAGAGATGTGACAATGACTGCAACATTGTGGTCCTTGGCATCTACCATTGGCATCTACCAAACCTTACACGATCTCTACCTAGGCCATCACATTATACAGTCTGGCTGGAATCCGTGTAAAGACAAGGGATTTAGCTGTCCAATGAGGCTGCCTTTGGGATTTGAAACATTGCCACATACAGAAGCTACAAAAGCAGATACTACAGGCATCACGCAACATTCGTTGACATCCTTCAGTGGCTCCTGTTCCAACCTCAAATCACACATCATTGCACACTTGCTTGACTTCCACGACCTCTGGGGGTGTGTACTCAGAGAGAGCAGCACCCAAAGTGCGGACTGGACCTCGGCACACACCGTCTTTCACATTGTTGTGCCACAAAGTCCGTGTCTCTTGAGCAAGGGCACATGGTCCACACCAGCACCACAAGCAACAATCCCCAACAGAGCTGCCTGGAATTCCAAATGCTTTGCGCATCTGCGTTCTACGTCGGCCAGCATAGACGGCACCCACACTGATGGGAATGGCCAGTGCAGCAATTAAAACTAGCAAGAACAGCACAAAAATGGGTAGCATGGGGGGCAAGAAGCATTCTGCAGCCCAGATACAAGCCATTGTCAGGACCTCACAGAGCAGAACCAGCAAATGGCAAATGACATATATGCATGGCCGCAGTAAATAGGGTCCTACCTATGATGGTGCCATTGGGAAATGAAGGTGGGCTGTTGGCATTGGTACAAGTAAGGCCAGCTGGAGACAAGTACCATAAGAGGGAGCAACCAGCAAAGAGGATAAAAAGAAAAGCCTGCCAGACAGGGGACAACCGCAAAGCGTCCTTCATGTTAAGCCTGCATATCACAAGAAAGGCAGGTAAATGGGACGCGTCACAGTTCACCCTGGTCTGCATATATCTCTAAGGATATGTGTCGTCTGATCAGAAGCGTACAACGGCAAGAATAGCAAAGCAAAACCTGTCATTCCTACCCAAAAGCTATGCACGGAGACCCTTGGACTAGAGCACAAGCTCCGCAGGAGACTGAGTCGCAGTCTGGACAGGGATTCAGCACGGCTCCATACCATCGTCTGACGTCGACCGGTCGGTCGACCACCGTTCCGGGGCTGGTCGCGACCGGCTGGTTGATCGACCTCTCGCTGGTGCAGAGCGGGAGATGTTCTTGGCGGAACCCGGGATCAGATAGTCGGGGCGGCCACGACCTGATTGTCCTTACTGCTCGAGCGGCCGGGGTCAGCGCCTGCGCAGTCTGCACTTTTGCAGCTGCCACAGACATCAGGTATGCCGATTGCAGCGCAGGCCTTTGGAGTGGAGGTTGTTGATTTCCTGGCGTACTGGGTGACGTACAGCTTTCGTCGCATGTCTTTGATCACTCAAATATGGCCCCAGCACATGCTGACAATAAGAATGCCATTTTCAGGTGCAACAGCCCGTGGCAGCTTGCAAAGGCTACATCCTCACTGCCATCAATCAGAACAGCGGCAACGGTATGGCTGAGATGTACATCCCAGTCATGATGGGTTCCATCATGGCTATCATTGTCAGACTTGCTCAGGGCGCCCCTCTTCAGCTTCTCCATCAGCACTATCGTCCTGACCATCAACGGCAACATCAAGGCAGCTGCCAAAGCAGCAGCTGATGAGCACCCTAGCGAACGGCTGGAATTCATGTGGCTAGCTGCTGAGAACGCCTTCTCCACAATGAGCTGCACTGTTGCCAAGGCCTCCAGATACGTCACAGCTGCACCTCCCAGGTCAGACCAGCCCAGCACCAGCTCAGCGGCAGCAGCACCCCGCAAAGCTGCTGCAAAAGACTTCTGGCAGGGAAAAGAGGTCTGCAACAACTTCCTGAGAGGCACTTGCAGCCGTCCAGACTGCAAGTATGCTCACCCTCCAGAGCCGTGGTCCTACTGCTGCCATGCCTGCAGGTTCAAAGTAGGCCCTCAGTGGCTGCCATGCTTTTTTTCTGAGTCTCATGCACAGCTTGGAAGAGACCTGCATTGTGTTTTTCTGTGAATCTGCAGCAGCAGACGCCTGCAGCTCAGCCAACCTGTTGCAGCTGAGATGAAAGCTGAGTTGATGGGTTGCAACTGAGCCTTCAGATAGCAGCTGAGCTGAGCAGACACATCGCAGCTGAGCTGCCTTGTTGCAGCTGAGCTGACAGACTGCTGCCAAGCTGACAGATCATGATTGAGCAGACAGATTGCAACTAATATGACAGATTGCAAGGGCGCTTGCAATTTATAGCTAAGATGAACAGGCCCAGTATGCAGATTCTCAAGCAAAGCAGCAAGCTGCTAGCTAGACTCGTTGCACAGAATGACAGATGTTTGCTGAGTGAGCAGCCTTTCCTATCAAAGAGAGGAAAGCCTGTGCAAGCAGCAAGCTCAAGCAGGCTTAAGCCTCTGTTTCGAGCGCACTTACTTGCAGACGCACCCCGCAGCAGTCAGCTGCTCAGAACAGCAATCTGATGCAACTTGCACAAACAGTTGCGAAAGGTGTGCTCGTTGGTGTTTGGACTTGGACTTAGACTGCTGGCGCAGTCCAGCACTTCATGAAAGATTGAAGGCACCCTCTGACAGCAGGGACTCTGAAGTTTAGGTTTTCTAATTGACATAATCCCCAACGACCTGCTGACTCAGGAGTTGGCGATGCAATAGTGTTTATCCCAAGCTTATCAAGGCACAAGCAAGCCATCCTGCATGGATTGGCTGAGCATGCAGCAGAGATGGCAGCAGTTGTGATCGTGTATAGCAGCAGCAATGCCTGCAAGTGGTGGCATTATTGATGCGCAAAGTTCGTTGTGTGCTCATGCATATGCAGATTATGGGTGCATAATTGGAAGATGTTCATTGTTTGATTGATCCTATCTATGCATGCAATCTAGGTTTGGGGTTACATTTGAAGGCAACAATCAAGGCGAAGATTGTATGGAGGAAAAGATTGTATGGTAAATTGTTATTGTTATCTGATGTTCAGTACAAGTTCATATTCATTGACAACTGTGATGGCCATCACAAGGTGTTGCTTGCAAGATATGATACTGCCTGAGTAACAAAGGTTCATGTAACGCGAATGCATCTGTTTGTGAAGGAGTGCGTTTGCTCTGCATGGATGAGCATGATGCTGCTGGTACAATGACATTGAATATGACTCTGAGACAAATGCACAACTTCTGCACATCCACATCTGTGTTTTGAAACAGGGCTGTGATGGGGCATGGGCCTGTGCCCTAAAGATTGTATGCATATGACTGTCTGATGCCAAGGCGTTGTCATTTGGTTGCTGCTGTGCGTGTATATGCATAGCAACAAAAATGCTTACCTCCTCATGGGGGTACGGGTTCCCAAAGAGTGGGGCATAGGTCCTAATGATGTCATGCTCATCAGTGGCAAAGCTGTCCAGGAGTGTTACAGCGGTGAAAGCCTCGACCATAGTGATCATTGGGCAAAGGGGGGGAGGATGGCTCTCTTCCCTGGGCGCTGAGGGGGTTGGCACTTCTGGAAGTGCTCCATGGGGGTCTGCTCGCTCGTAGTCTGCAGCCATGCAATGCAGCTGAAGGCAATGCTGTTCATGAGTGAGAGAGCATACGCTGCGCAGGCACTGAGTGACATTGTATCTATGAGTCTGGTGAGAGCTGATAGCACATATTAGGGTTGCAGCCCTAGGAGAGGAAGCGTTGCAATACTTGCAGGTGTGCAAGGGCTGTGAACCTTTTACTGCTCCATACAAGCATTGCACAGTAAAAATCTGCGAGGCTCAGCTGAAGCGAGGTCTGCGAAGCCAGCAGAAGCAAGGTCTGCAAAGCTCAGCAGAAGCAGCAGCGAGTTGCGCGTGTGTGCCAAGCTCTATGGCGATGGGCGTGTGTCAGCAGTGAGCATGAATTTTGGAGCAGGTAACAAAGGAGCTCTATGCAAGTGTATGATCCTGGTAGTAATGCTGACGCACAATATGTGCGGGTCGTCACGAGACCACACCTTAGAATTCTATGATGGTCATCAAACTTTCGCAACAGAAAGTGTCCAGGTGAACATGCTGCGCAATTGCGCAAGCCAGATGACGATCAAGAGTTGTATGCGTCTGACTGCAAACGAATCAGCTCTTCTAACCGAACGACGGGCAGGTGCAGGACCGCTGGAGACCGAGCCGCATGAGGTAAAGCGCATACCTTCTCCTGACCGAAGTTATTGAGGCGAAGTCGTTGAGGGTCCTCCTAGCTCCTGCATCGTGAAGGCTCCTTTCCCCTCTCGTTACGCGTGTGGCTGTGTTGGGATGTGGGAACTCGCCCGGTTCGGTAGAGCCCGTTTTTCACCCGAAGAGGGAGTCTCGTTGCCGGCAGGCTTGGCAGCATCTTCAGCAGTCTTACCGTTTCTATCGTCGACGTTGTCCTCCGTTGCTTTCGGGTTGTTGTGTTCGTTGGAGACTGGCGGGTCTGTCATCGTTTTGCAGCTGTGATATGCTAGAAACTTGCAGCTGTGTGTTCTCACAGCATGTGTAGTCTGTAGCAAGTTCTTCCTGTATGAGCAAAGTTTGCAAGGCGCTAAGATGTGAGGCAAAGCATGTGACTGTGGGAGGGTGGACGTCAAGTGACCCTTAGGACCACGTAGAGATGGCGACAAAGCACGTGCATGTGACTGTACCGATTCGATTCCGATTCGATTCGATATGTTTAATGTCCTGGGGGGCAACTGGGACCCAACAGATAGAAAATTCAGTTCAGTGAATCAAGAAAGGTATCTGTGATGTCTGATACAGCTCATAGCATGCATGTGTAAAATACATATGTGAAATCCTGCCTAGACGTGTTGAAATTATTGTACATCCTTGCACAACCAATTGGCAAAAGTGTCTGTAAAAGTCAGCATAAAAACGGTGATAAACCAACTTTAGTTGCCAAATGCACCAATGTATATGTGCCTGCTAAAAGGTCAGTACAAAGACTCAAGTTGCACTAAACTTAGGCATCTGGAGCTGTAGTTGCCCCATGCCTCCTGCATGTTCGTGTCTTGTCAGCGTGGCGGAACTTCAATGAAGATCCTCTGTAAAAAGGCTTGTGGCCCTTTGACTTCAGGGTGTCAAAGTCTGCAGACATGTCTTGCCTTTGCTTCTGTTGCAATCTTGTCAGATCATCGTCATATCTGAGGCTGACTTCTTTAAGGTGCTTTGCATGCTTGAGGAAAGTGTGCTTGTCATTCATCGACCTGAATTGCACACGTATCGGACGTGGCCTATTCTGATCTGGGCAGTATGTACCCAACCGTGCTTGGTCCCACTGAGCACCTTCACAGTTGCTGCCATCTGGCATACACTTGTCCAGGAGTGAAAGAAATTCTTCTATTCCATGGTCATCTTCTTCTGCAGTCTCTTGCACGTTGTACACAATCAGATTGAGCTGCCTCTTTTCTCTGTCCAAAGCCTCAGCCTTTCGGTCCAACTCCCGAAACCTTTGCTTGTGTTCCTTGAGCGAGAGCTCTGCTTCTGCCAGCCGTTCTTCAAACTTGTTGCAGTCAGAAGACCTGGCAGGAGAAGCAACAGCTTCCTTGAAGCTCTTGGCAGGTGTTGATGTATTCGTGGGTGATGCAACAGGCGATGTGCTGCTGGAGGGCTGTGATTGAGCACTGTCTAGGTCGCTGGCACCGCGAAGTAGGCGGCAAAGTAGTGCTGCTAAGAGATCAGCCTTGGCTACTGGCTCAAAATCGCTACAATCCACATCTTTCCATTCTTTTTGAAGCTCCGGCTTGCTCTTGTCAAGCAGACGTCGAATCTGCAGCAGCAGATTGTCCTTGACGTCTGCTGGCGCCGCAGGCGCAGTCATCGCAGCGTCGATCGGCTGACGAAAGCTTCCCAGGTATCGACTCAGCCAATTTTCAAACGGAGGGCGAGTTGGAACGCCACTGTTAGCTTCCAGTCAAGAAATTCCCCCATAAATCTCTTCACAGCCGCATCAGCAACTCTGCAGCCGCATTATTATTATTATTTGGTTTAACGTCCTTGGGGCCAACGGGGGGCCAACGGACAGAAGCTCAATGAACAGCTCAATAAATTCAACTAAAACACTAAAGCGTTCGAAATCTATGGCAGGGCTTTAAAACACACAAAAAGCGTTAAGAACACCACACTGTTCAGCGAGGGCAGCCCCCGACATGTGTTTGATTCCACATGACCACGGCTGACTTGCTACCTTTCATCTCAGTGCGGTGCAGCGCAGCTGAGCCCATGCCCTAAAGCATGTCAAAACAGAAATTGGTCGAGTGTGCAAAATAAACCTTCTATGATAATGGCATTTCCTAAAATACCTGCCCATAAGGTTAGTTTGATCCGTGGAAAGAAAAGATGCCATTGTGGATGTGGATGAGGGGTCAGAGAAAAGTGACGGGTGTCTGGCCCGTATGTGGTCATAGGCTGAACATGCAAATAGAAAGTGATGCTCATCTTCTGCAAAGCAGGAGTGGCATACCATACATAATCTCTGATTCCTAGAAAGCACTTGACTACCTGGCAGAAAACGACCATTGTCTACATGTAAACCGTGACAACCACATCTGAATTTGCTGATCAGCCTCCTGTTAAAAAAGCTTCTAACATTGGAAAGATACTGAGCATATCTGTACTCTGGGTGTAAACTGCGGTACAGGACTAGACTAGACCCCAACCAAAGACATGAAGTCTGTACTCATGCTCTGTCAGCTTGCTCTTGACAAAATTTCTTGAATTGTACTTGGCTGTAGGAGGTCAGCTGAATTTGCAACTGCATCCTTTTATCACCTCAAACTCTTGGGACTCAGAAACGCCACATGATCCGGGGTTTGACTGATTTGCTGGTGTGTTGGTACACAGGGTGCGGCTGTACTGCAAGGGGGCAGACAACATGATCTATGCTCGATTGACGCCTGAGCAAAAAATGGAATAGGCTTGCCAGCTACACCTAGCAGAAATGGCTAGGGAAGGGCTGAGGACGCTATGCCTAGGCCAGCGGGACATCAGTAACAGAGAGTTTCAGGTCTTCTGCCTGGGCTCAACATTCCAGCCAGAGCTGAGCGTTCAGAATGTCATCTAGCTGTGCTTTGTCTCACAGCTTTTTGCTAGCACAAATTTTCATCTGGACCTGTACTATAGCAAGGATGTCAGATGCCGCCAAGGTCATGACCTCCTCCCGGTAAGGCAGATACACTCTCATGTTATGACATCGACACGCAAACATCAGCGCCTGAAAATACTTATAAGTATGGAGTCACATTAGTGGCCGTGACTGACAACAAGGTCCTCATGTCCTGCAAGCATATCAGTCTTGGCTGAATGTAGCCACATGCCCAGTGTTCCTGTCAATGCTTAGGTCTGCAATTTCCCCCTATCATGAGGCGGCTGTACTGCTTCAAGCCAGAGAAGTGTCCGCAATAACACATCGCCACAGTCACACCATGTATGCAGGCGTGGAGCTCCAGCTATCATGAGGCAACTGTGGCGCTGCAAGGCAGGGAAGAAGCAGTGGCAGCTCAGGCAGAGGCTATAGAGACAAACCTCACCTTGTTGGGGGCCACAGCTGTGGAGGACCGCCTGCAGGAGGGGGTCTCTCAAGCCATCTCTACTCTGTGTGCTGCTGGCATCAAGGCAACTACTCACATGCTTCTGCATGGGCATGCTTTTGGGATCTTGACAGCCATATGTGAGGAGTGGAGGATGATTGATTGAAGGGTGAGGTGTTGGAAATGTGGGGCGAGGGATGGGGGAAGGCAAGGAATTGGTACCATGCAACTTCTGGTGTGTGGGATTACTAGTTCCTTGACAGTAGAGAACATGCCTTGCCAGAAGACAAAATGCTCGTTCTGGATTTGTCTGTAGCTTGAGATTGTGTGCAAGATTACGATTGCATGATTCTGCATTTGATTGTAGAGTTCTGACAGAATCATAAGTGAGAAAGGCATTTTGCAGGCCTGCTGTGAATGTCAGGCTGCTTGAATGTGCTGATGCACATTCATCTGTATTTGTCTCCATCACCAGCTGCAGATCATGCATTGCTCTGCGTCTGATGATGTTTTGTGTAACCTGAAGGTGTGGGTGCTGACAGGAGATAAGCTGGAAACAGCCATCAGCATTTCCCTGTCATGCCATCTGTTCACGCATGACACTAAGCAGATGATCATCCGGGAAAATGATCTAGCAGATGGCAGGGAAGCTGTGTCAGAAGCTTTACAAATCAAGGCCACAGAAGCCAACAGGATCAACATCGAGGAGCAGCAGCAAGGCCGCAGGGGATTACATCTGCATACCGTATGCTGCCACTCTGCATGTTTCTGGCTCTGAGACCAAAACCATCAGTACGATCTCTTGTATGTCAGCACAACAGGCTTTCAGTCAGGAGTGTGGTCAACACAATAGAGAGAACTTGAGTGCGCAAAGTTTGCCATGCCAGGTTGACTTCTGTACAACTGCTTTCAGGCATGCACCTGGAAAGTGGTGCAAGTCACTGAACATGTGAGAGACTGCAGCATTAGCATGTGTAGCTGTGTCACAAGCTGCACAAGACAAGACGCACATACAGCATCTTTTGCTCAATTCAAGTGTCCATGCCAGCTGACTGATTCAGGATGCAGCAACATGGCTGTGTGGTACAGGCCTAATGTTGGACTGGTGATAGAAGGCGCAGCGCTGGCAACTGCCCTGCTGAGGCACAACGCCCAGGCGTTCTTGAGGCTGTGTCAAGCGTGCCAGGGGGTAGTGTGCTGCCGGGTGACCCCCGTGCAGAAAGCCCAAGTGGTGTCACTGGTCAAGAGAAGTAGTGCCATTACGCTTGGTAATCTCCCTCCAAACCCCTCTCCACCTTCTCCCCCGTCCGCTCATCCCCCTCTCCCCGTCTATTTGTCGTCTCTTTGATAAGATGTAGCATAACAGCTGCAGCATCCAGCTTGTACGCCTGGTGCTGTGCAATGCACTCATCCAAGTGAAATGCAACAGTATTCTGACTTGATTCAATTGCTAGCTAGAGCAATCAATAGTGGTAGCAACTAGCTCGTCAAGCCTTGGCAATACCAGGTCCAAGCGTCAAGTGCCAAAACACTTCAAGTCTTGTAGCAACGTATGCCAGATCAATTGTGGGTATCTGTGCATGCATGTGTCTTTGCCTGCAGCAGAACATGCCAATTGAATGCAGGATATGCATATGTGCAGGTATTGGTGATGGGGCAAATGATGTGGGCATGATACAGGCAGCTCACATCGGGGTCGGAATCAGTGGCAAGGAGGGGCGGGCAGCAGTACTAACCAGTGACTATGCCTTTGCACAGTTTCACTACCTGGCAAAGCTGTTACTAGAGCATGGCCGCTGATCGTACCTCAGAAACAGCGAAGTGGTGGCATATGCCTTCTATAAGAACTTTGCCTACTGCATGCCCAACATCCTCTTTGCTGCTGTGTCAGGTGAGACGCAGTTGTCCTGGAGTGACAAAGCTGCCTGTGTGACATGTACTCAGCTCAATTTTGTTCTTTGCAAGACGCGTGAGTCACACATTGCTCCACACACTAGCTGGTATGTTTGACAGCACAGGCAGAGTTGCAGCACACCATTGCACAACAGACCAACTCCACAAAAGACTGCTTGGCTGCCTTGCTTGCCATGAACCATTCCATACTCCACAACGTTTGCATTGAATTGTGTCTAGCATGCTGCAACATCCAGTCAATGGCATGAGCAGATGTCGTCTGGCAGATAAAATAGGCTCATGCATTTGTGTGTGCAGGGTACTCAGCTCAGCCGTTATATGCCTCATCCCTCATAGCCACATTCAATGTGGTGTGGACCTCCTGGCCCACCATTGGCTTTGCAGTGCTGGAACAGGTAGCCCTCATGTCCCATGAGCTTACGCCACACAACACCTGTCGGGGCTGCCGCCTCAAAAGGCTCCCATCATGATTGCCGTAAAGCAAAGACCTTCTTTTGCCGCTGACTGTGATCACCTGTGAGAAGGACACCAGCATCATGCCTCATTGATGCTTCCTGCAAAAACCCAATTACCAACAGTAATGACAATGACCTACTGTACATTGTGACATTTGCAGGCCATGTCAAGGCTTGCCATATCCACTGTCCTTTTGCTTTTGCTTGTGAGTCGTAGCAATTCCGTGAGTCAAACAATGGCTGATGGACGTTTGATTACTATGACAGGATGTAAAGGCCAGCACAATGATGAGGCATCCTCAACTGTACAGGGAGACCATGAATGTACGGCGCCATGACAGTCATATGATAATCACGCTCACATGTTTGTGCTTAAATAAGGCTGCTCATGCTGCAGCGTTTTCCTTCCAAGAGGATTCAGATCAACATTGCGGATGTTGACAATGTAGCATCCATTTCTGCAACACATGACCCGATTCAGGTAACGTGTCTCTCATGCCCAACAGACCATCCCATTGCCCTTGGCATGTTCCTTGTATATGTGTCACAGTCATGATCAAATTTTAGACAGTCAGATGTTATATTACCAAGTAGTCAGGAGATCCAATGGTATACTGCTTTTGGCATTGCGAACTCAACCTAGCCCAACATGACAGTGTGCTGATGCGTCAGATGTTTAGAGTGCAGAAGAGGCAAGTCCCAGCTTCGTTAGAAAACATTTGAAGGCATGCACTCGCAACAATATCTGGCTTACCGGCATGTCTATCCATGTATGCCACAGTGCACTTACTCATCCCACTGGACATGCAATGCTGCTGCAAAACGTCAAGATTTGCATATGCATCCCAGCAAAATCCAGCAGCATCACCTTTGCTTTTCTAGCATGCTATACTGGATAGGTAGCCTCGTAGCATTACAGCACTAAATACATTTTAAACACATGCCTTCTGGTGTGCACTGTCTGTTGCCTTATCTATTGACTAAGATCAGGTCCTTTAGACATGATTTTGGGTCTTGACGCAAGGCTGATGCCCCTGCAACTCATTTGCGTTTATCTTTATGTATTTTTTGTGGGGGTGAGGGTTGGGGGAGGCAAAGCCTATGCCAATCATCACTGAGCTTCAAGCATGTAAGTGTGGCCACTCACATCATGTATCATATGCAGCTTTGTTGAAGAGTGGAATCAAGTGATGGACAAGGTTGTGGCAGCGGCTAAAAATGTCATGAATGACAGTGTAGCTTCAGCATGTGGATATGTCATGGGTGAGAAAGCTGCCCAAGGGGTACTGCAAGAGCGCTTGATTGATTTTGAATACACGGATACCATGTGGCACACAATTTGCAATTCGGTGTGCCACTATGAAAGTACACAAGCGAGCTGATCTGATAGTTAAAGGGGAATTACTAGTGGAGCTGAAGCATAGCAACAAAATTCAAGAATCACATCAGGCACAGCTGCGGGGCTCATGCAGATATTCAAGTGCCCATATGGCCTGCTCATTGCATATCCAGCGTTCGATCTCATACCTTCTCAAATGTACAGCTTTCGTCAAAAGTCTGTGATCAAAAGCAGAGGAGCTTCAGAAGAACTTGAAGGCAAACACGATAAAGCGATATTGCTGCCAATGCGGCTGAACAGGCTTAGGAAACCACCATGGGCGATGACTTGTGTAACGGTCACTACAGGAAATGCTTGTAGCGCTAGCAGCAGATCGTGCACTGAGGCAATGCTTTTGCCTGGGATGTAGCAATAAGCAGCAGGCAAAAGCGATAGGCAAGGAATGGTCAAAGGGCCGGGTTTGACTGGCACAACAGCACAGCTGTCTGCCCCAGTATCCACTTTCTCAAGCAGCACAGCAAGCTGCTAGCTAGAGCGTTTGCACAAAGTGACAGCTGGCTTGCTGGTTGAGCAGGCTTTCCTGTCAAAGGAAGGAAAGCCTGTTCAAGCAGCAAGCCTCTGTTTTCAGTGCAATCAGTTGCAGATGCACCCCACAGCAGTCAGCTGCACAGAACAGCAATCTGCAGCAACCTGCACACAAAAAAGCGAGAGGTGTGCCCATTGGCCTTTGGGCTTGGACTTAGACTGCTGGACTGCGCCCAGCACTTTTGGAAAATTGAGGGCAGGCCCTGGAGCAGCAAACCCCCCTGGCGTAGGGGTTTCAGAATTTGTCATGTAATCTCTACGGACCAGCTCAGTCATGAGGGATTGCCAGTTGGCGATGCAACCCCGCTGCACTCGTTGCAGGAATGCATTTGAGTGATCACAGACTTTTGACGAAAGCTGTTCAGTCTTCTTCAAAAGTCTGTGCCCAAAAGCTGAGGGGCTTCAACAGAATATGCAGGGCAGGTGCGATCAGGCAATCTTGCTGGCGGTGTGGCTAGGCACGCTTAGGAAAGCAATGTACGGGATGGTGAACGTGACCGTGCTGGCAGAAATTGCACGCAGCGCTTGCAGCAGAGCATTGACAGCGACACCACCTGGGCCCGTGAAAGTAGCAGTAAGCAAGGTACCAGCTTCACAGCAGTCCAGCAGGCAAAAGCGATACGCAAGGAATGGTCAACGCACCAGGTTTGACGGGCAAAACAGCACAGCTGTCTAGCCTGGTATCCAGTTTCTCAAGCAAAGCAGCAAGCTGATAGCTTGAGCGTTTTCACAGATTGTCAGCAGCTTGCTGGTTCAGCCACCTGTCCAAGGAAGCAAAGGCTGTGCAAGCACCAAGCAGCTGTTTTGAGTGCGATCACTTGCATATGCACCCCAAAGCAGTCAGCTGCACAGGATAGCAGTCTGCTGCTACCTGCAAAAAAGATTGCGAGAGGTGTGCCCGCTGGCCTTTGACAAATTGAAGGCACCCTTTTTACACCAGGAATCTAAAGCTTTCCAAAAGGCTGGTGCTCAGTCGAGGCCTCAACTCCCGGCTGGACGGTGGGGAATCTGACTTCTGGTGAGAAATAACGCTGAGGTTCTACATCCGCGGCCTCTTTACTAGAAAAGAAGTTGTTATAAGTATCAAGAACAATAGTTTCGGCACAGCATGAAAGACTTTTCTTTAAGAAGATCCGACTCCTCCCTTACTGGAGGTGGCCTAGATCAGAAACAAGACTGGAA
>JAABUP010006213.1_pt1 | contig 17252 bp, 25 predicted proteins | sample 5559201 | NCBI WGS metagenome assembly JAABUP01 (sample SAMN10711887, study PRJNA513373) | rock metagenome | isolation source: Antarctica rocks | place: Antarctica
CCAAGATAGTACCACATCCTGCCCCTACCATACTTTCAGGAATGTCTCAATGCCTACTTTGAAGGCTTTTCAGCTGCTTGCCTAAAACATCGTGCATGGAATGCAGTCTGGTGCTCTTTGTATTCTTCTGGCCACACACTCTTCCAAACCCTCAGTCACCATTTCACAGGCCAGCAATTGTGAGTCAATACATGAAACTCAAGCCACAATGATTTTGGGCCTCCCTCATCCTGCTCTTGCAGATCACTGGTTTTTGCCTCTACCCACGCTTCTTGCATCAAAGTGCCAATCTCAGCTTGGAGAGTGACGCTGCAGGCCGTCCAAGCGTTGCAAAGGCTTGGAGAGACACATTTGCAGCTCACAACGTGCAGGCCTTCTTGTACCCTGGATCAGCAGTCACCGTTCAGTAAGTACTTCGTCCAGCAATTGTGCCATTCACATCGCGATTACCCTTGGTTTTTGCATGTGCAAGTTGTCTCACTATGGCACAGTCCACTACAGCTGTGCATGTGCTTTTGAACAGCAGAACCAGAATCAGCCAAGACTTTCATGTCAAAGTCAGTGAGATATGATTGCACAGCACAGCATGGCAGTACAACCATCTGTCTGTGAAATCCCTTGATCCCTTGAAAGTCCCTGTCACAGCATGCTCTCAGGTGTTGAGCATGGAATGTGAATAAGTATCAAGCAGGGCAGTTGGATGTCTTGCATGCATGAGGGTGCATGCTTTAGTATTGACTTGTGTGTCATGCATGCATGTCAGACTTTGCGCTTGTGTCTCATGCTGCTTGAATGACTGTTCTTGTGCTAGAGGCTGCATGCGCTTCAACTGGCTCACTACGTTCAAGCCTGTGGGGCCCTAAGCCATCTGCAGTCTGCATCATAGCATCTCATGGTCACCATACCATCTTACAATGCTGTTATGCTGCTGCATTATTGCAAAGTAGCTCTCTACAAAATGTGAGGAGCGACCAGCTGGTAGTTGTGTCTGCAGATCAGCCTGTATGATGTTTTTTGTGGAATGAATGCGCCTTGCACCTTGCGCTGACTGCTTTTTGTGCCTGCAGGGCTCTGGACGCTTTTGAGCCTGCTGTGCAGTTTGACAATGGCACGGTGGTTTCGTCCAACACATCGTTCTTTCAGATTGATTCAATCAGCACAGCCACTGGTAGCCAGCATGCTGTCTATCATGTCTGTCTTGCATAACCTCATCACATGCAGTGCATTGCCTCAAAAGTGCTGCTCAGGTCTGCGAAGACATACAGCTTACCATGTAGAATGATCTGTCTCACAAGCCAAACAGGTAGTCTATGGCTTACAGTGCATGCTTCCTGGCATGCTGCTGGACACCATATTGAGCATGTCTTGACACTGTTCATTGCAATTCACTACTAAAACATGTGCAATTGGTCAACTAGCTTTACCTGTGGCCAAAGCCCCTGACTGGCTGACTGGCTGACTGGCGTGCAGCGCTTGCATTCCCTATTGGGATGGACAACACGGGCACTCCGGCTGGCATGCAAATCTCAGCCCCACCCGGCAGTGATGGCCTCATGCTGTCGCTGGGCTTGGCCATGGAGAGGATGTTTGGGCCCATGCCTCCGCCCCCCACCACTGCTGCCTGCTCTGGCTGCACAGCAAATGTCAGCTATGTGCCGGTGAGTCATCTGCGCCTTTCCAGCTTCGGCAGACTGGCAGAGCCAGGCAGAGCCTCACCCTGTCAAAGGCAAAGCATTAGTGGTGTTGCCATAGCACTGCGAAACATTCTGCTAGACCAGTACCTGCAATCAGCGTGATACTCCCTCTATAGCTGCCGGGCTGGCTTGAATTAGCCAGCTTAGCAAGTGGCCCTATTTAACAGCATGTACAGCAGGTACCTCCAGGCGTGGTATGCAAGAGATGACATGTGCAGCTGCAAGACAGAGGCATAATGCACTGTGCTAGGTGAATATGTTTTTGGAATAGTATCTGCTGCTCTGCATCGTGCTCACGCAGTCGTGCATGTGCTGCAGGCAAACTACAATGCCACTCTGGATGGACCCATTCCAAACGCTACAGAGACCTGGACCTCATACACGCTGACCTTTGATGGCCAATGTGCATCAAACTACCTCACAAGCTATGGCCAAACTGGGCCAGTTGGCAAGGGAGTGTCTTTATTGGACACCACTGGCATTCGTAGCAACTATGTCAATGCCACCATGCTTGTCCCAGCAACCAACATTTCAACAGCAGGCTGATGGTGTTGTGACTGTATGAACGCATACCTCTACCTTTAAGCTGCAGCTCGCAAAACTGTGAAGGCAGCCTGATCAGTTCATGAAGGCTTGTGAATTATGGTTGTGACCTTTCTGCTACGAAGTCAGCAATGAAGTCATTGATGAAGTTATCAATCAAACAGTCATGACTAGCAGCCTTGCATTGCTTTGCCTTGTACTTTATGCTTTATAAATTAAGATTGTGTACTATCTGCTGTCTTCCATTCTGGAAGTGCACATGTTGTGGGCCAACCAAGCCCGTTCAGCTGTAAATATCTGTACATAGCTAAGCACACACAGCATGCCCATGACGGTCCTGCTGTTCTTTGCGAGCTTGCTAATAGCATCCTTCTTAGACCGTAGTTGCTAATGATCAGCTTGTGTACCACAACGCTTGTGTGATAGTTTCCGTGTGAAAAGCCTGACTTGTGCATTCATGCGTGTGCTACCAAACAAAAGCTGCAGAGAAGGCGGTACTTGCTGCGTGCAGTTATCTTTGACTGCAGTCTGTGTGGCTTACTTTGCACTTGATCATAAGAATGTACAATGGAGTCAGCGCTCCGTAGTAAAAACTGGTGTTCTGGACTGTGTTTACATTTGTTGTTACAATGAATCCTTGGAGGTGTGCTCTGATATGTGACTTGAAAGTGGCTGATGCTGACTGATGCTATTGGTCCCAAACACGTTTAATATATTTGCAGCAGGAGTACAAGGTAGTGCACTGCCACCTGAGAAGTACAAGTTCACAGCTAACAGTATTGAACTTTGAGGCTTATTCCCAAATCCCCTTGAGCATCTGCACACACTGTCCAGACCTGTGCCTGTGGCTCTCAGCAGCATTCAAGCAGACAGCTTGCTATGCGCCCAGCTTATTTGCAACCTCGATCTGTCTAAGCTTGTGAGCCAAGCCTCCTGTGCCATCTAGCCTAAATCTGGTAGAAAGTTGCAGACCCTCATGAAGAAAGGCACTTGCCTCTGGTTCTTAATCTGACATCAATTTTATCTAGTTAGCTCTAGGCATACATCATGAGTATTTACAAGATCTTGTCCTGGGGAAGTTATCCGGACTGACACCCAGCCCATGTGCCAGGGTTGCTCAGCACACGAAATTTCACAGCTGAGGTTGCTACTATGTCAAACCAAAATCGAGGTTAGAGTCTGTTATTGATGACAGAGAATTATCTCTTCATTGTCAGTCATGAGAGTTAGCAATCAACACACAGATGCAGATGATACTGCTCTAAAACCACATTTGTATGATCAAGAATTGACTCCAACTGGGCTGCTTGTGCTGAATCAATTGCACTATTGCACTTGCAAGACGCTGTGACCTCTTTTCTGGCAGCCAAGGCCCCTGTGCCATGGAGTACTTCCTGCTTCTGAAGGCCTCTGCAGATTCAGCACAGCTAAAATCTACTTACAACAGTTTGTGCTTGGTCGTGTTGGCTTGAAACTTCCCAAAACTTGCACATACTTACAGCGTGCAGTCCCAATCTGTGCTGAACCAGCGGGCAAAGCAGCCATGGGTGGCAAACACATGCAGAAATGGCAGAATTACAAACACTGGAACAGTAGCAGTTGCAGCTGCAGCTGCTCTCGAGACCAGTGTGAACAGTCAAGACCAGAACCATTTCTGATCAAGCAGTACTCAGGCATATGCCGGCATGCATGGGCCAGGTTGGCTGACCTGAGTGTTATGCAAATCAGCTTTTTTGAGGCACATCTCGCATTCAGCACTTGAACACTGCACAAGTCTTCCAAAAGGTGCACTTCCTGTACAAGTCACAAACAGAGCATACGTGCCTCCTGTGTCAGCAGCACATCAAGTGTGTCCAGACAAGGCCGGGCTGGTGGGCAATGAGAATGGCACGTGCAGTTGCATGCAAGCTGCTGAAGCCATTCTTGGCACTGGCACATGGTAGAGACATCCAAAAAGTGAAGGTTACAGTGGCCGACCGGAAGAAGTACAAATGTTTGCTAGACAAGAGTCTCACCTGCAGCTGCTCAGACAAGGTGCCATCCCATTGGGACACTTATGTCAAGCAACGCACTACTCATGGCAGGACTAATCTTCAGCCCTTTCCGTTGGGGCCCTGAGAGCGCTTTGCATCACATCCTGAGCAAAGTGAGAGGCTGGTTTGAATTGCGCCATCAGTTGCTTTGACCTCTTGGGCTGTTTGCTCGACAGCTAAAACCAACACTGACATCAAGGATGTAATGCTGACATCAATGTTGCATGCAGCCCCAGGGCCTTGTGTACAACCTGTGGCTTCATGAAGCCATGAAGATCAAATGGCAGCACGGTCTTGCTATGAGCGGTGACTGTAAAGTCCAACCGGAAAATCAGTTTCACACTCCAACAAAAAGAAATGTACATCAGTAATATGTTGTCAAATCTGATCACGATGACTTTGGTCATCAGGGAATCTATACACTTGAGCAACGTGCTCTTGACAGAAGGGGGCCAGTACGGGCATGCCATGAGGTGTCTGTCCATATTACATGCATAGTCAAAATAAGCTGTTGCTCAACATGGTCTGACTCATTTTTGTTGACTCAAGCAAATCCGCAGTTGCTGTTTCGCAGTAGGTGTTTGCAACATACCGTACCGATGATAAAGTTGGTCCTTTTAATAATTAAAGCTTAATTGGGGTCGCACCAAAAAGCAATTAATCAAAAAAATCATTTCCTCTTCCGACCATACTTGAATATAATCGATAATGGCAATAAAAATGCACTTTTGAGCGCTCATTGATGTATGGCCTACTGCAGAGCGCTCGGGACGCTGCGGCATCGACGGGCACATGCCTTTGATATGCTTGTGAGTGATTCTCGCGATGTAATCCCTGAAAAGCCAGTCAAGCCTGTTGCGCCTTGGTTTTGGCCAAACGAAAGACACAGTTCCTGGCTTGGTTGACCCGAATTTGCTCGAATCTGTCTTAAGCCAAAGCCTGTGTCCAAGCTGTTGATACTATGAGTGTATGCACATGCTGCACAGTGTTATTGAAGTCAAAGCAAAAACTTGTGGTGTGCCAAGCCGACCGACATGTATTAAAGTGCATTAAATTTATTCCTGGGCCTGCCGACCTTCATTAAAAGTAATAAAATATACTTTTTAGGATTTTTTAGGGTTGTAATTTATAAAAAAAAGGTCTTTTCCAATATTCTGGGGGGGGTGCGACCTTATATATAATTTAGACCAACTTTATCGTCGGTACGGTAGACTTTGCTAGGCTTTGCAAATCAGTGAACACTATACGAATGTGTTCCTGTCATGTATTGATGTCCTCGAGAGCAGCAAACCTTGCTGCAGTTTGCACAGCATTCCTGCACAATTGGAACAGCTGATGGCTAATTTGTCAGTGATTTGTCAGCAGCTTGGCCCGAATGCCTTTTGACTCATCACCGTCAAAGCAAGGCCTGGTTGCCAACAATCTTGCGCGCACTTGTTGTCGTCTGACATACAGGCTTACCTCCATGAGACAATCCAGTAACTGCGTCGGCCCCACCAGCAAACGCTGACGCGCGTCTGACCAGAATATGGCCGACCTGGATACACTTAGTCGAGGCGTTTACGGTAGAAGCCGTTAAGCGAAGCTGCCTTTGAGGCCGTGAAACTCCCCAAACTCGGGTTGTTGGTGTGTCTGCATTTGCACCATTCGACTATGGCTTCAGTAACGCCTTGGTGGAACTCCATGTCCCAGCAATATGAGCTATGTAGAGCTACGAAACAGAAATGTCATTTCAAAGAAGTCTGCCATCGAGAGTGCTTTTACGACGTTGGGGAAGACGGCACGTCCTGCAAAAAGTGTGTCAGCAAGTTGCAACTTCTTAAGCTTTGCCCTGGCAGGTGAGCAAAACACAGCAGGTGTTTGCTCTGATGCTTTGCAATGAAGTTACACAAAGGCATTGCTGCAGGAATGAGTGGGAGAGCGTCACATCACGGGACTTGCAAGAAACAGAGCAAGGCCCATCTCCTCAACACAGGCAAGATCACAGCAAGCCCGTTTGGAGTATAGAGGACTGTGTTGTACAGAATAGTCTTTTGTTGTAGCACAGCTCTGTGCTGTCATCCTTTTTTTATGTGCAATCTGCTGTGCAGCAGTCAGCAGAGGCCTTGGGAACCATCGCAAGCAGCGCTTCAGTCAGAAGTGGGTGAGCAGTGGGAAGAATTCTTAAGATATGCTTTGGAGCTGCAGCGCCAACTTGCAAAAGGTCAGTGTTGCGTCTAGCTGCTTTATCTGAAGGATCTCTGGGTGTCATTTCTTGGCAAAGACAGTCCTTCAATTAACCTGACTCTGCAGAGTCTGGTGTATCTCTGGAGCCTGAACCTCCACTTCCACGACAGCGCATGATGGATGTTCCTGTTCAAAACAAGAGTGTACTGCAACGGCTGTTCAAGCGCGAGCCTCCTGTTGCAGGTGCCCCTGCCCTGATATGGCCGTTCTCGTCTATTCCTGCGTGTTCTGGTGGGCAAGTAATGCTTGTGCTCCTCTTCTGCATTGCCTGATTGCTCATTTGTACACTCATGGTTGTGCAGGCACCAAGTACAACTTTGCTAAGCTGTGGAAAGACTATGCTGCCTATGGGAATATTGAAGAAGTTTAATGAAACAGCCCTTCAGCAGTTGCAGCCTGGGAGAAACTGTGACATATTTACTTTGCCTCTCAGTAATGTGCACAGTCTGGAGGCGTGGGTTAATTTGGAAGCTGATCTATCTTGTGTTTTTGCTAGATGTTTGTAGAGATAGTGGCAAAATGAGTATGTTCAGGTTTATGCAGGTGTTGTGCTAGAGCTGATTGCTTTTGGAACTGCCTTTTATGATGTCTGCGATGCATTGAAGCAGTGAGTATTGTGTTGCTTGAGTCATTTAAGAAAAGAGGTGGTCTTGTCAGGTAGCCTTGCGCTGACTAGCCTTTGGTAGTTTCTTGTGCTGCAAGAGGGCCATACTATATAACAGATTGACGATGCACAGTCAATCACTTCATTTTTGCTGACCTCCTCTAGATATCTAGTAGGTGGCACATTTTGAGCGTATTCCGCTTTGGTGGCTGATATTAGTTTCGCTGAACCACGTTGATTTCACAAATGCCAAGTAGAGGCTTTGCTGCACTTTGTAAAATGGCTGAGATGGTATCATTGGCATGCCTGTCTCTTGATGACCTGAGGGCTTTGCAGCCATGCGGACAAGTCAGTTATGACAATGATGCATTGCATGGCTTATCTGATGAAAGGAATTAAAGTGGGTGTTTGCGCTGCATATGTTCTGTATGAGTTGCCAAAAAAGCGCTGCAGCTGCTGTTCTTCTATAGCTATACGCTCTGAGAAAAACTTCCATGCCTGCATGCCAACGTACAAAGATCTTGCGATTGGCACTTGGTCTATATCCTACAAGCTCATGTTAGGAGCAGGGCCCCTAAATCCCATGTGAAGGTACCATCAGTACTTTATGAGTTTGTATACTCACCACAAAGCTGAAGCCTGTCAAACACACTGGGTTCATGAGCAGCATCTGGGTGCCAATTACCCAAATGAACCAGCCAAGATAGCCAGGATGCCGGCAATACCTGCAGCACATGTGGCCATTAGGCATGTGCGAGGGCGCTGTATGCTGGCATATATGCTTGTGACACGAGGCGTTTGCAGGCGCAGTACACTGCTAGTCAGCATTAGACAGTACCAACCTGTATATTCCTTGTGTGACAAGAACATGCTCCTGCTGCTTCTCAAACTTGACATCATGAGTAAAATTGTGTCTGGCAGTGACCTGCATTCACCCCAGATCACTACCTTGCACTAACTTGATTCAGCAACACATTCGATGTGGCTTGCTGTGCATGTCACCATTGCTGTTTTTCTGATGACTTCGCCAGTCACAATGCCAGCAAGCCCAGCTTTACTGATGACCTGCAGGAGAGCTGAGGTGTCTCAGCATACTGCCACAGGCGTGCCTGCAGATTGAGCAAGGAATGTTCTTCTGCAGCAAACCCGTTACGGCCTTGATGCATATGAGATACCTGGAACTTAATGATGCTACAAAATCTGACTTCAAGCCAGTACTCTAGGCAAGCTAGCAGCATCGCGATGCAGTACGGCTCGCTGATCAGCCATGCTACGCCGACAGAAGCACAGTCACAACATGATAACCAGCGCTTGTCAGCATACATCCGGTAGTAAGCGACATGCTGCTGGATTGCCGGCCTCAAACTTACAGCGCCTTGACAAGTCCTTTCTCATGTACATACTAGCCAACAGGAACTCCGACAAATGAAAAAAGGCCACGGCCGACATGAACGTCACAAAAGGCTTCATCCTGAGCCTCTCAGACAGTCGCACGTGTCTTGTGCGCGATGCATTCCCTCATCTCTCCCGCAATTCGCAAGCTAGTTATGATGGTTCCGGAGCACTGCAAAAATGGGAAATTAAATGGGTCAAACAGTGATGCAGAGCAATGTAGCCTGAGCATGATGCCAGCCCGACGCATCCGCAACAAGTCTGCGTGCCTTCATTTGTAGTCTTGAGCATCCGGGGGTTGCTAAGCTTTGTTCACTTGGAATGAAGGTCACCGGCGGAATGGCTCAGGTCAGACTGGATTTTGCTCACATGCCGCAAGAAAGTGGCTGTTTGCGACAATTGAGCACAACACGCACCGCTGTAGCGAACCCGTTGTTCTTTGCAGGTGTCTTGCATCATTATTTGTCCAAATGGGTCTGCGTACCCTCGAGTTGCAGCCACCATAGGTAGACGTCTGCACTGAAAAATTCTTCTGGAAACCGTCCTCGGTGCACAAAAGCAGACTCATCCAGTGGCAGCTGCTGGTGCTTATACAGGTAGTCATGGACAGCGCTCACCCGCGCTTCTGCAAGTGGGAGCAGAAGTTGTGCTGGACCAGTGGCTGAGCGCTTTGCAAAGCTGCTCCTGGCTGTTGCCGGTGCAACAGAAGCTGTACATTGTCTGCGATGCTGGCCAGCAAGCCCACTTTCAGGCTTGGGCAGAGAGATCCCCACAGGCGCATCAGGCTGGGTTCCTTGGTGGCAAACAGATCCTATCAGCACCACTTGGCAGCAGTATGGCTCCAAACCACGCTGCAGCCTTATCAGCGTTTGCAGCACTTGGCAGCCTCCAAGACATGCTCATTGTCATTGACGGTGCAAGGCTATGCGAGCCTGGATTCAGCTTGCACCGCTTCATCCAACACTCCCTTGTGCGTGGCAAGGACTGTCTTGCCTTCAGCTCTGGGCCTACTGAGCACTTCAGCCAGCAAGTGCAACTTCAGCTAGAGGGCAGCTCAGCCAATCCCAGGGTCATTGGACTACAAGCGCTGCAATCAGGCAGCGCAAGTCACGGCTGCTGTATGGCACCTGTCTTTGCCTTCAAAGGCATATCGTTACCGAAGCTTGTGCAGTCAGGAGCACAAGCTGTGTCAGAGGCAGTGCAAGTGCTTTTTCAATCTGGTGATGTATATGGTGTACCAGTGCAGTGCAGCTTTGACCTCAGCAACCTGGATGGATACTTGTATGCAGATGCCTTTTTCTGTTTCTATCAGCAACACTGGAAGTTGCTTCATGGGCAGACAGGCTTGTCTGCAAGCTCAGCACTCCAGGTCAGCATTGGGCATACTGATGACATGTGCAGCTACTACAAGCATCCAGCTTTGCATCATCACGCCGTCTTTAGTCGTGCTTGAGCTGGCTGCTAATCTGGCATACATGCAACTGTTGCATTCAAGGTTCCTTAGTGTTTTCTTGAAATGGTGCAGATAAACACAGGGGAGGCTGGTGTTTCTGGAGTAGACACTGCTCCAATGCATGCTGCACTGCTTGAGTTCAACCACAGCTATGCTGCAGCAATGACTGCTGAAGCCTATGCCAGGTGCACACTTCACAGATTTCTGAACTGCGCCTTGTCACACTGGTTGCTTTGATGCTGCCTGAATATGAATTGTTATGATGCTTTTGACCTGATGAGAGATTGCTTGTATGCAACACACAGTACTATTGAGCACATCCAGGTCTGCTTTCACAGGTACACTGATTTTGGACATACCTGCAGACTTGTTGTCACATCTGCAGGTACATGCAAGGCAGAAGTGGTGTTCTGGGAATGCCAGAGCGCTTCACAGACGCTAGCCTGTGGCGCTGGCGCCGCAAGCAGCAGCACCCAGTTTACATGACAAGCAATAATGACTATGGTGCAAAGCCACCTTCTCAGCAGATGCTGCCGCCCAGCTGGCATGGGGTCAAAGGAGAGTTCACTAAGAACTATATCAAGAATGAGATCCGCACAGGCAACTTCAGCACAGGCCTACCCAGCTCTAGGGTTCATGATGCCCTCACTGAGCTGTGTTGAAAGCTGTGCGGCAGCTGATATGGTGGCGCTGACCAATGACCTTGATCACAACCGATAGCTTGGTAGATCCAATCTACCAAGGGAATTGCAAGCTGGGGTGTTAAGGCGCTTTTTGTTGCGTGAAGGAGAGATCCCATGATAGTACATAGTACATGCTCATGTACACAATGACCCAGAGACCAGACAGCAGCTTTTTTGATGTTAATAACATTACCCTTATGAATGAAATTCTGGCAAAACTGCAACAGATAATATTTCTTGAGATACACCATTTCGCTCTGTCATCATGACGCATGATGCACACGCAAGGGTATCCTGTAGGCGTATGGTAGCCTCCGTACTGGTTGGTTACCATCACCCCCTTCTTGTATTCCCCTCTGAGCATGTTCCTCATGGCTGAGCCACGTGGCTTGAAGGTCATCCTGTCCTTGTCATTCTCCCAAGCTGCACACTCTGCATAGTCCTCTCCTGCGAGCTGGGCATGCAGGCTGCTGAGGTAGCCTCCTCTAGCACCACTGTCTTCAGCCACTTGATGCCTACACACACTACCACTGCTTGCCCTTGACTTCTGGCCATGGGGTGGGTTGGGGTTTTTCCAACATACTCTGAAAATCTGTAGACGTGCATGAGTGTTCAAAATGAGGTTCCTCTTTCTTCACTGTTTCTACCTCCTACACGGCTGAATGAGCAAGAGTTGGGTTGGGAGTTGTTATTCAGGTGTATGTTCTGCTCGTTCATGCGTGTACGTTCCGAGGTGGTACAGCATGAGCAGCCAGGCGGGCGTGATTGTTCCACCTGGTTTGCCCTCAGGACCGTGGATGTATACTGTTTGCCAGTTGTCTTGAGACTGAATAGCTTGTCTATTTCTGCTGGTGTGCGCATTCTATTGTTCTGCGCCTGCCTTGGACACAATTGTGTATTCGCAAACAGCCTATTTGCACAAACAAAACAGTCTGTTGCCAGACGCTTGACGCTGTTTGATATCGAGAGAGAGAGAGAGAGAGAGAGAGAGAGAGAGAGAGAGAGAGAGAGAGAGAGAGAGAGAGAGAAACATATATGTATATATATCTCTATGTATAACTAGATGTAACTGTGTAGCTACGTATACATATGTATATTTGTATATATATATATTTGCCTAACTGACTAAACTGACTAACTGACTGAATATATATATATTTGCCTAACTGACTACTGACCTTAGGGTATTTTCTGTGATTTGTCAGGAAATGTTCATAAGCAGCTAGGGTAAGTGTGTGAGTAATGCATACATAGCACGAGGGACGGCTACACATGGCCATCACATGGTTGAAAAGCCTTTCTTTCTAGAAACCGAGACAAAGTGAACTACAAGGAAAGTGAATCAACAGTAGGGCATGCGCAGCGCTGTGAAGATTCAGGCTCATCTCTGCGTTGCATATCGACCATTGACCATATTCAAGAGCTGTCCGTACCGAAGCTGCACCGGTACCGTCACTCGCATGGCAACGAAAGCTTTTGCTAAGGGTTTGCAGGTAAAGCCGTACAGACCTGTCTGCACTTCGCTCATTGCCACGAAGTTATATCTGTTCGTACGCAGGGCGTCCTGACAAAGTACGGCCCCGAAAACGCTCACAGCGCTTTCATATCAGGTATGTGTACTTTAGGTCATCAAAAGCTATATGGGGTCTGCACTTTGACCGAGCGGTCCTTCACATGCAGGTGATGATCGCAGGCATCTCATTCTCATCGGTGGACTTGGCGACGGTCTTCTGCTAGCACCGTAAGGTTTCAGCGCTCACCTGTCACCGGACTTGCTGGTTTGTGATCTGGTCATATCTGATCCCACTATCCTTCAGGTACGTGGCGAACCTCGAAAGCGCGGCAAGAAAGGGCGGCTGGTAAGGTGTTTCTCCATGATGCATTCCAGGCATTCAGCAAATGGGCCAACCCACAATTTGCAGTGTACAGGTCGCTTGTTCAGCCTACTTTGAGAAGTGCACTGCAAGGCTGGGGGGTTGGCAGCTTACAGCAGGATGCAGATGATCTTTTGATGCTCACCAAGCATTTGAAAGCTGAGCATGCTTCTGAGGTGAGCTTCCAGGACTGCCTTGGCTTGTGCTCTAGCAGTTTATGCAATATGACGGAGTTCATGGACGCGCTGAAGCAAGCTTAAGCTTGAACACGCCTGTGCAGGCGGTGATCCTCTTAGGTAACTCTACTGGTTGCCAAGATGCCGTCAGGTACTGCAAAGTCATCCAGAAGGATGCTGAAGCTGCAGCACCTTTGGCAGGAGTCATCTTGCAAGCACCAGTAAGAATCTTACTAGCATGATTGCTTGTCATGTGCTAGCACTTCAGCAGACAGAGCGGAGCATAGATTCAAAATCAGCTGCTTTGTATAGCAACTGTCTAACACAACAGCACCTTGTGGGTATTGGATGCTGTGTTACTGTAGCATCGGCATTCCTACCATGTCGGGAAAGAAGCATGTCTTGGTGGGTGCTGTTGAAGCACGTTTTTATGCTGCAGTCTGGGCAAGCTTTGCATATACAGTATTGACCAGTACCAGTGAATGCACTGTTCCAAAGCAGTGCAGCCTGCAGTTTTCACCCTGCTGGCCATAAGACAGCAAGTATGCATCATAGTTACAACTGCTCTGAGCAACATGCAGGTGAGTGATAGGGAATACCAGGCTGGCAAAGCCACCACTGCAGATCGATTGAAGACTGCTGAGCAGATGGTCAGAGATGGGCAAGGAGAAGACATCCTGTTTCGGGATGATGATCCAGTTGGTACACCTGTGTGTGCTAGCAGATATATATCCCTGGCCAGCAAGCATGGGGATGATGACATGTTCAGTAGTGACTTCACCGACCAAGAGTTGAAGGTATGCAATCAACAACGCTCGGCTGACATGGCTATACCTACTGGTGCAAAAGCCAATGTCAGCTCTCTATGTGCTGTGTTTGCGCTCATGGACATATATCAACATGTCAGCTTTGATCTAGCCGTCAGGCCCAGGTGCTGCAGCCTTTATCTCTCAGCATGTCCTTTCAGCAGATCTTCTCTCTGACACTGTTTCAACAGCCTCTGAGATGCAGGGCAATGCACTGTGAAGCCTGACACAATGTTGAGACGAACGCTTACGCCATCATCTCGATGTTGTGTCTCCGCATGGTTCAGGCATTTCACCAAGCTCTGCAACTTCAGTGTATCCTGAAGAACACATCTTTGAGTCCACTAAGTGAATGGCTACTACTGTCAAGCATTGTGCATAATTGTGTACAAATATAGCACAGCATTTTTCATTGCAGCCAGTTCTGTGCTTTGTGTCAGATGCAGCCCTCATGCGTGGCTGCAAAGATCAAGGCTGCTTGCTGCTTTGCAGCATTCGATGAAGTGCATTGCTGCTTCAGGGCATTCTTGGTCACATGGCAGAGATTCCAACAATGCTTGTTCTTGGAGGCGAGGACGAGTGCATGCCAAAGAGTGTAGATGGCCAGGCACTGGGCAAGCGCATGCAAAAGGCTATTGGCAGTGGTGCACAGCTTACATTCATACCCAAGGGTACTCACTCACTTGAAGGGACAGAGGAGGAGTTTGTAAAAGAGCTGCAGCCCTTTGTGAAACAGTGCTTTGGGCCAGCTGCTGCTACTATCAAGCCACCTTACCTATACTCTTGCACATGACGGCAATGTCAGCTGTAATGCAAGCTAAACTTTGACCATGCGTTGTGTCTGTGCCTAGTCATTTTAGACTGATGAGTGGCAACAATTCCACCTTGCAAGCTCCAAGATGGGGGCTGTAGCAGGGTGGAAGCTGCAGATCGTGTCAAGAGCAATTGATCTGCTTGAGCACTTGCAGGAATCTGTGTGTGTAACACATGTGTTGGGCTCCGCCGATTGACTAGCGGTGGCCGTCCATGCTGAGCCTGCTGGACAAACCCTTCAACAGCGTAGCGATTGCGACCGCTTTACATTCTGCATACCAGTTATGCCGCTGCTATGTCCTGGGCCTGACGTCCATGATGACCATGCAGTCTGCGTTCATAGCTTGACCTGACCTTTGTGGCCAGTTGCAGCTGGCCTTGCCAGAAGGCAAGCCCCTTGCCGGCGACACAGATAGTCATGTCTCAGACGTGGCCAGACAATGCTTATCATCAGACTATCGACACACGCGCTGCCTACCAGTCTCTGTCGCTCCAGAGGCCAGCAGCCCCGGACAGCGGTGACTTTGTCCGAGCAGTCAGTGAGTTGCCGGCTTGCTTGCAGCCAGTCTTCTCTGGCAGCTTCAGGTTGCCTCTTCGTACTACCGACTGACGGACCTGTTCAACCTGTTCATTCCTGGCAAACTTCCTTCTGAATCAGCAACTCCGCTGTGCTGCAGATATTTCAACACTGTCCAGTCAGAGACCTTCCCCATAGCTTATGGCTCTGACATCAACATGGTATGTAGCCTGTGCACTTGTACCAGAAAAGCAATCACAAGTGTCAATTCGATGCAGTACAGCACCACACCTTGCAGGTGGTGGCAGCACCTACGGGGTCTGGCAAAACAGGGGTCATGGAACTGGCCATACTCCGCTTGATCTCAGTCTACATAGATCAGAACAATCAATTTGTACTCAAGCCTGGCTCACTCAAGATTGTCTACCTTGCACCAATCAGAGCGCTGGTGCAAGAGAAGGTCAAACAGTGGCAGCAAACTTTTGGAAACAGGCTGGGACTGACATGCAGCGAGCTGACAGGGGACACAGACATGGCTGACAGTCTTCACTTGGACAATGCAGATATTATCTGCACCACGCCAGAGAAGTTTGGTAAGGCAGTCGCAGTCTTGTGCAGCTTCTCAATTAGGTTGTGACATTGTGCCATACAGCAGCATCTTGCACACTGTATTGTTGATCTGCAGATGCTGTTACACGGAGACATAAGGATCAAGGTGGAATGCAGTTCTTCAGTGAGGTAAATCTGCAAGTTCTGTAGCACATGTTTGTTCTGTGATGTTGTTTCTCCACCAAAACAATGATTCTATCTTACTGGCCTTGCTACGACAGCAAAAAATAAAGCTCAACCTGTGTTTCTGCTTGCAGGTTGCGCTGGTGCTCATAGATGAGGTACATGTGCTCAGCTTCTGCTGCATGCATATGCTGCTCTCGAATTCCTGCAGTGTGATCACTTGCCACACTGTGAGGATCACTTGTGCAGGTACACCTGCTGAGTGAGAACAGAGGCAGCGCATTAGAAACTGGCACCATGTCTCGAATCAAGATGGTCAGCAGCATGAAAGAGATGAGCGAGGTATGCTCAGATTCTTTGCTGCACAGCATCATTGGAATGCTGACCACATGGTCAGCTGCCCAGGGGCACAGCCACAGTATACTGATAATGCTGTGCAGCTTCCAATTGCCAAGGTTCGCTTTGTGGCAGTTTCAGCCACCATCCCAAACATCCAGGTACGGTTCCTTCCTCTTGACTGCTATGCATTAGGCTACGACCAAGCATGCACAACCAAACAGGCTTAACTGCGCCACAGACTAAAGCAGAGGATGCAGTTGCATTTTGTGCCGTTGGACCTTTTGACAGAGGAAGGATTATGGCAATCACTGCCCTATAGTAATGTCATGATGACGACTCTTGGTGACACTCGCAGGATATTGCTGAGTGGCTGCAAGTCCCACCAGCAGGGCTGAAGGCTTTTGGAGAGGAAGTGCGCCCTGTCAAGCTGCGCACCATTGTCAAAGGCTATGCTCCCACCAAGACAGACTTCCTTTTCGAGAGGCGCTTGAATGACTACATCTACAGTGTTGTCTCAGAGCACAGCAAGGGCAAGCCTTCCCTGGTGTTCTGCAGGTGGGCAGACCTGACCTGCAGTGCCCTTTGCATCAACAGGTTGCTGCTGTTCACATGGAAGTGCAAACAGATGCATCACTACTGAGCATTCAGCAGCAACCCATAGCCAAACTAGCATGTTGATGACTGCCATGTCAGCAGAGTGCACAGACTTGGCAATTGCCGACAAGTCATGAACAATTGCATATGCCAAAATCTTGCAAGGTGGATCAAATGACGACATCCAGCTTGTGCTTAGTGCAAAACAGCTTCGTTATGCAGCTCTCGTAAGGGAACAGTGGACACTGCTATGCACCTGGTGTCAGTTGTCAACAAGAGTGGGCGAGGCTACATCAGGGACCGCAATCATCATGACAAGATGCAGCGCCTTGCAGCCACCAGCAGCAACAAGCAGCTGCAACAGACGCTGCCAGCAGGCATTGCGTTTCACAATGCTGGCATGGATGCAATAGAAAGAGCTCAAGTGGAGGAGCTGTTCTTTGCAAGGGATGTCCTGGTGATGCGCTTTTCAGCATCACGCAGTCATGAAGGTCCTGCTGTTGCCTACATTGACTCCATAAAATCTGGCCGGGACATGTCGCAAGTCACTATGAATGATTTGACACCCATGATCCCCATCACACCCAAGCCCTGCTCCCCCTGCCTTCCAATCCTGCTCTTGGGGAAAGCACTGTCTGTGTTTCAAGTATAGCTTGGGTTGGGCAATGAGCAGCAGCAGTAGCAGTAGCAGTAGCAGTAGCAGTAGCAGTAGCAGTAGCAGTAGCAGTAGCAGTAGCAGTAGCAGTAGCAGTAGCAGTAGCAGTAGCAGTAGC
>JAABUP010006214.1_pt1 | contig 17252 bp, 20 predicted proteins | sample 5559201 | NCBI WGS metagenome assembly JAABUP01 (sample SAMN10711887, study PRJNA513373) | rock metagenome | isolation source: Antarctica rocks | place: Antarctica
AGTCTATGAAACTCTGTACTTTCTTTACTAATTTAAAGACTTGTCAGTTCATGATTGTCTTCATCTTCTGAAGATTCATTTATATGTTCTTTTCAACTTTCAGAATGAATTCTAGGTACTTAATTGACTTGACTTCAAACTCACATTTGTCAATGTCAATCTGTAAGTCAACTTCTCAAAGTCATAGTAGTACTCTTTGTACATAATCTCAGTGCTGTTGTAAAGACTCATCAGTGAAGATGAGAATATCATTCACATAGATTGAACAAAACTTATCTAAAAAGTTCTGCAAGACTCAGTTGATATACCTCTGAAATGTGCTTGAGACATTGACTAGCTTAAAAGAAGTCATTATTCATTCATACAACTCATACCTCATACAGAATGCTGTCTTTCATTCATTCTCTGTAGCAATCTGAATCTTGTGAAATACCGCTATGACATTCAACTTAATGTATCATTGAGCTCATTTGATGTTCTGCAGAGTCTTATATATTAATGAAAGAAGATAATGATTCTTCTGAGTGATTCAATTCAAGTCACAGTAATTCACACAGAACTGAAGTTCACCTTCTGACTTTCATATGAATAAAACAGACACTGCAGCAGATGAGTTACTGACTCATATGAACTGTTTGTTCAAAAGTTCTGTTAGTGTTTTTCACAACACTAGTAGCTTCTCTCTTGTCATGTTGTATAAAGAACCTCAGAGTACTTTTGGCTCTTTCTCATCTATCTCATCTAGTTCAATTCAGTAATCTGTGTCTTTTCTTTTTAAGAAAGGCAACTTCTCAGTCATTGTACAATCAAACACATCTAAAAACTCATGATAATGATCAGAGAGTATAGTTCTCAGATCAGTTTTCTTTTGTGAGGTTAAGGCTTTTTCAATATCAGTCATGCTGATCAAGAACACCTCAATCTTCTTCTGTTTCTCTTTTTTCTTTCATATGAGGTTTGTAAAGAATGTAGCTGACATCATAACATGATTGAACTCACTTTCAGCAGAAGCTTCTTTGTTTCATATGATAGTTTTTGTGAATTCAATCATAAGAAAGGCTCTGCTTGCATTCAATATGACCTCATTCTGCTTCATTTATAATAAACCTAGTATAAGGTCATAGAATGCTAACTTAGAGACAATATAAAAGAATGTTCTTGACTTCTGATGTCTGTCAATATCAATCTGTACAACAGCTACTTCATTTACTGATGAATTTGAAGGTTCATCAAACTCTGTAATCATATGAGATCTTATCTTCATGTGCTGTAGATTGTGATTTCTAGCAAAGTGAAAAGTGATTATTTTATAAAACAGACACTCTGTGTTGTACAAGGTATGTGCATATGACTTCTTATTGATTAATGTTGACATAGTGAAGAAGACACTGTTCATTTGTTTCTCAAACTTCTTTCAGCTTTTATCACATCTCATACACTTTCAGCTGTGACTTCTGCTAAAAGCTACTCTTTTTCTGAGTTCTCTTCTTCTTCTGTTGCCTTTTTCACAGTCTCAGCAATGATAACATTGATGATGCAAGATTGTACAGCAGACAGAAGTTTGCAGTTCTTAATGAAGTGGCTGTTGTCTTTACAGTGCATGTATAGTTGTTTTGTACAATGTTTTGCCACTTTTTTCTCTGACACTCATTGTGCTCTGCATCTCTCTTCAGTTTTTGTAGCTGTGACAATGATGTGCCTGATGAGTTCTCAGTTCATGTTGTTTGTGTGAGACTGTTGTGTGATGATAGTAGTTGTTGTACAACACTCTTGAGTAACAGTCTTCTGAATTGAGTTTAAGTTGTGACTGACTCACTGTAGCAAGATAATGTACTCATCATATGACACAGAAATTGAGATGACAACCAGAGCTCATGTGAGTGTTGCATCAAGACTGTTATTAAGAAATGTTTTTTTGACAGCATCATCTCATTTCAAGTCTTCTGCTTTTAACAGTGTTCATTCAAAGGTGATCAGATGTTTAGTGAATGATTTTTCTTTCTGTTTTAAAGCTTTTAAGATATGAGTTGCTCTCTTCTTCAATTCTGAGTCATTGTACACATGTTGAAGCTGATTAATTAGCTTCTCAATGATCATATGATTTAAAACTTCATTTAACTTGATACAAGCCACAATTCAAGATGTGATCTGACTTAAAGTTAACCCTTTCAGCTGACTGTGTAAGTATCAGAACTGCACACTGACATTGTTGTCTGACATGTTCACATTCAATTTAGCAACAATTTGTTGTAGTCAAGATCTGAATTTCACTCTTTTTTCTTTGAATTTGAGTGGGTCAAAAAGATGTCGCTTTGAGTGTCAATTTACCTTCATCACTGCAGTGAGCTGCTTTAAAGTGAGACTGTTTATACAATTGACTGATTCTTAAGAAGAAGGTGATGTTGCAACAGCTGATGTTGAAATAGCTGTATCTATTGATGTAGCTGATGTGAGATTGTCTTAATTCATCACAAAGATGTAAAGAAGATTTGTACAAGCCTTCATGTTCTGCATGTTCTCTTTCATATGACTCTTCATGCTGTGTAGTTCTGTCATAAGTATTTGTGCTTAAGAAGAAATCTTCTCAGCAACAATCTTCACTTCATCTGTCATAGAGGTTTCTGCACTCATTCTGCACTGATTTCAACAATTGTATAACAAGGCCTTTAATGTAGGTCAGGTCTAAATGAGAATAGTATTTTAATGTCATGAGTTTGCAATGAGATTGACGCTCAATTGATAATTTCTAAATATAAGAAGAATACTATAAAGAGAAAAGAAGAGCTTCATACAGAGATGAGAAGATAATGTGCTTTTAGTCTTAGAGTCTTAGTAAGCAACTAGATCATAAGACCTTAGTATGAGTTCAACTTATGACAACTGAGATTAATTCAGTTAAACACAGCATTTCTTAAGAGTGCTGCTACAAACAACATTTTATTTATGTTAATCTGAAATATATCAGTGTTAAATTCTATATACAAGTCTAATTACACTAAAAATGATTGAAGCTTACCTTATTCTTCAGTGAAGTTGTCAGATGTTCTCATCTTAAATATGTTCACTTGTTCATTTATGTAATTTATAATATTCATCAAGCTGAAGTCAGCTTACTTTAATGTATTGATGATTATCTTCTTATCATTTAAAGTGTTTAAAGTATTACATTTTAATAGTGCAGAGCTCTATATAGAGCAAGAGTTTTGACTAAGTAGATAAGAAGATTTCAATACTATTGTTTAACTAGTACTCTTGAGTGATAATAGAAGTTGAACACAACAAATTTCTTTAAGAAAATTCATCTTACTATATAGATGTTGCCTCACTGACCTCATTGTTAAGCCTGTTAAGCTGTCTCACTGTGCTCACTGTTAAGCACATTGAGCTCATACCTTTGTGTATGTCTTGTGTGTGTATCTTTAATGCAGTCTCACTGTCTCAAACCGGTATGGTTATAACAACTGACTAATGAAGAAAACAGTAAAGACAATATTGAGAGACATTTGTAACATAATGTACATTAGTGAGTCAATGGCTCACTGATAATGACAAATAGTAACAATGTCAGCCTGTTTATTAAACTTCTTTATAAGAATGATGTCAGGTTTCATAGAGATATTCACTGAATTTATCTCATTCTGACAAAAAGTATGTAGAACCTTGCAAATGTAGACTGTTTAAGTAAGACAAATAGAGCATTCAATACAATTTCATTTAATTCACATACTCAGATAATAAGTGATGAGCTCTAAGTCTGTCATGTTAAAGACTGAATTTAGCTTGTTTTTAATGCACTAAATGACTGACTTACTGCTATCAATAAGAAGTAGATCATTAACATAGACAGTAATAATAATGCTGTTTTTTAAAAAGATACTGTGATTCAGTTCTAAATGTTGAAACCTCAGTGAAATAAGACAGCTAAATAGAGTCTTATATCATAGACAAGGTGACTGTTTTAAATTATAAAGAGCCTTGTTTAGTAATACAATCTTATTAGATAGTCTGTAGTTATGCAGCAGTTTGATATAGATAATTTGATTAATAAAACTGTAAAGAAAGATCATAATAATGTTTACTTAATTTATCTTAAGAGTAAAATGCATCATTAAAACAGACAGAGTTTTGTATGTCTGAGATTTAATCACTGAGACAAATGTTTGATTGTAATTAACATCAAACTGCTGCTCATATTTCTTAACAACTCAGTAAGTCTTATAGTGAGTAATCTGACTGTCAGCACTGCATTTAACCTTGTATATTTACTGACTCTGTAGAACATGCTGATTCTGTAAATTAGTTATCACATTTTATGTGTTATTATGCTTAAGTGAGTGTATTTTCTTCTTCATAGCTTTTTTTCACTTATTGCACAAAGATGAGTCTGTAGCCTGCTTGTATATAGTAGGTTTGATGATGTCATTCATAGAGACAGCAGCATATACATATAAAATGTGTGTTTCTGAGTTGTTATTGAAAGAAGAAGAAATAATAGATGATGACTGAAAGTTAAAAAGCAAAGAATAGTTGATATTGCTGAATGAAGTCAGTGAGAAAGAATTGACAAAGAGATATTAAACAGATGATGTGAATTCTGCTGTATTAAGTGTAACAGATACATCATTAGTATGAAGGCTTTAAAAACACTGTAGCAACAAATGCTTCTGAGTTAATGAAATAATAACTGACATAATGAATAAAAAAGCTGGTGAAGAAGGTGACAGAGATGTTTGAGACATAGAAGTAAAGACTCTTTCTGAAACAAAAAAAACAACAAAAACAACAGAAACAATTAAGAACTCTTTCTTACTGTTAATCTATAAGTTAATCATGTTCTTGTATGCTTTTATACCCTCATTAACAAAGCAATTGTGAATCTGTAGAACTCTTTTTGTTTTAAGGTCTCAGACACAGTAAATGAAGTCACTGACAGTGTTTAAATAACGGCACTTTAAATTTCTGTCTTCAAACTTAGCTTTTTGTTAATGATGTTTCTTAAAATATGTGTTCATGCAGTTATATTAAAGATACAGAGTCTGTCAAGATTCAGTTTTTTGTCAGTTCATGCTTCATAGAATGTCTTATTCTTAAGACATTGAGTAGATAAGCAATTTTTAAGAATAACAGCTGTTTTAATGACTTCAGACCATAAGAAAGAGTTCATGTCACTATTTTTAAACATAGTTCTAGTCAGTTCATAAATAATGCAGTTAACTCACTCAGAAATGTCATTCTTCTTTGATGAGTATGTTACTGTGAGTTCTCAAATAATGCTCTGAGAACTAAATCAGTTTTTAAGGTTAAGGTATTTGTGTTTATAATCAGTACAGAAATGACTGAAAGAAAGATTTAAAAGGTGGGTTTTTATAATGACAATAAAGACCATAACATGCTTAACAGCCTGTCTCTTTTTCTTCATAAAGTACATTCAGATAAACCTGATATAGTTGTCAGTAAGAGTAACAAAGTACTTTAAACTGTTATATGTGATAGGTGTAATGAAACTGACAATATTTGAATGAATAAGGTTGAGAATTCAAGTGACTGACTCAATTAAAGTGTTATAAGAACAATGTGTCTGCTTAACTATCAGAAACTAAAGCTAGAGAATTAACTCTATGCAATGAGGCTTTATCTCAGCTACCTTTCATTCACTTAAGCCTCTCATTTTCACATATATATATAGAAGATGTGTGTTGCACATTTACAACCTTTAGTAATCAATTTATTGACAGATATCACTATACTGCTGCATGCATATAAAACACTGACTAATCATCATATATTATCATCATTATTGTGACTGCTACTGTTCACCCTATCATGTTAGTCTAATCTTACAGCTTTAATTACTCTATTCTCAGAGAAACAGTTTGTTCAGTAGCAGAGTTTTTTCATTATGACCACAGAACAGCAAATGACAGACATGAGTATTCAGAGTACTTCTGTCATGAAGTTGTCAGATGCACAAGCAGTTAACAATGCATTGACAGATTTGTCTGCTGAAATGTTACCTTTTAAGTACATGGCTTCAGCTCAACTTATCAAGGCTGAAACACAGCTATTAATGAAGCTGAAAGTAATACAACAGCAAAAGTGAGTTATGATGTTATGCAGAAGTGTTGCTGCAGTGTGTGTACAGTGAGACAACATTGAATTGCTGCATGAACTACTGTCAGATTGAGATATATTTATAAGATATAGATTATCAGAAACATTCTTCTTTTCTTAAATCTGACATCAGTTAGAAGACAGTGAGTCTGATACTGAGTTGACTATTAAAAGATAAAAGAATGATGAGTTAAAACTTAAAGTCACTGATCTTAAACCCTATTTGAATAAAACTTATAAAGAACTCATTGAATTTCTATGCAGATGTGAGCAGTTATACAATACATAACCTTATTTATATAATTAAGACTCTGTCAGAGTTCTCTATGTTAAAGGCTTGTTATGTGACAATTCTCAGAATGCTTAATATCATTGAGAGAAAATGAGAAAGAATTGTTAGCATATTACATGAACTCAGTTCAAGAACTTTCTTCTTAACAAACTCAAGTCAGCTGCACTACAGACATCTGATGTTACATGCAAATGAAAATTTACACAGCAAATTAAGAATTAGAGTGTTAGCTGCTTTATTGCATTTATGAACAAATTAAAAGAACAAATGACATCTTTCACTTATGCACAGAGATGTGATCAGTTACTTTACAGTTTATGATCTGAGATCAGTGATGCACTGACTGAACATTTAATAGCATCTGAGACACAGATGAAGCTGATAAAATTGATGATAAAGATGAAAGAAACACAGAAGTGCTGTTAATCAAGTGCAAATTAACTGAGAAGATGAAAGAATACAAATGTGAATATCACATAACATTCAACCTCACTGCTGACATACTGTACTGAGAAACAAGCATCAGTCATTATCACAATAATTATTAACAGCATATTCATCAGACCCGCTGATAACAGATCACAGTCAGAATGACAGACATATTCTGATTTTATCTGTTACAATTGTGAAAAGAAGAATCATATAAAGCCTTATTGTTTCTTAAATTCAAATCAACTTTTGATGCACTCAAAAGGCTGAGATCAGTAGACATTGCCTCTGTACTACTGAGCTGAAATGACATGAAAGAGGCATTTAAACATTTAATGACAATGATGAAACTACAGATGTCAGACAGCTGAAAATCACTGTGTGCACTGATAGATTTCAAAGCCACATTGAATTTTGTATCTCAGCTTTCAGTAAAGAAGTTAGAGCTTGTACTGTATACAATGATTACAACTGAGATTAAGACACTTGATGAACAATTATTAAGTACATATGAGTTGCATCTGATATAAGTTCAGATGACAGACAGTGAAAAGAAGACTGCACACATAAAGATTAATCTTATAGCAATGAGTATGATGAGGTACAATGTTGTTTTAAAGATACTATGACTGCAGCAGCAGAATTTAAAGATTCATTAAAGCAACAATAGTTAATGTCTGCATAACAGTGAAAAGCTGACAGTAAGTCAAGTCATCATCTTGATTGATTCTGAGAAATTTAGTGAAAATGTTCAGCAAAAAGAGTCATGTATGTATGTAGTGTATATCATGACTGAAGAAAGCCTGCTGAACACCTTTAACATTCTTCTAAAAACTGAGAAGGTTCATCTTTCTTCTTTATATAAGAAATATAAGAAGATGTTCTCTGAATCAGAAGTAAATAAACTTTCATTGCATAAAGCACAAGATCATGAGACCATATTAAAAGATGAACAACTGTCTTTTAAACTGCTTTACAACCTCTTTGTGATGAAACTACAAGTGTTACAAAAGTATATAAAGAATAATCTTATAAAGAGTTTATCAAACAGTTCTTGTCATTTTTAAGAGTCTTTGTTCTCTTTATCAAAAAGAAAAACTGAAGCCTATGACTTTGTGTTGACTATAAAAGTTTAAATAAATATACATGAAAGAACTGCTACTCATTATCATTAATAAGTAAGACAATTAATTAACTCATTGAAGTGAAAATCTATATAAAGCTTAATATATGATCTGTTTACAACCTGATATAAATTAAGAAGAACAATAAGTGAAAGATGACTTTCAAAAGTCACTATGAACATTTTAAATATCTTATTATGTCATTTAAACTGATAAACACATCAATGACATTTTAAGCATATATGTCACAAGTTTGCAATGAGATCAATGCTCAATTGATAATGTCTAAATACAAGAAGAATACTATGAAAAGAAAAAGAAAAGCCTTGTACAGAGATGAGAAGATAAAGTGCTTTAGTCTTAAGGTCTTAGTCAGCAACTAGATCATAAGACCTTGATATGAGTTCAACTCATGACATCACCCTCTCTTTTTTCTTCAAGGTTGAGCTTTAATTAGCAAGAAAGAACATCATACAATGAATTGCTTGTTGACATGTGGTTTTTATGTTGTTTAAGTAAGATTTGTAGATAAGGTTCTTATTGCTTGTCAATATGTGATTTTCTGTTTTGTTTTCTTCTTCAACCTCTTCATCACAATCTCTTGTATGTGAAATTCTTTTTGATTGACATCTTTCAGCACTGACTCTTGTATGACACATTCAGTAGCAACAACAGCAGCAACAACAATTATGTAAGTGTTATACAGATTTGTTTCTCAGATCTGACAGCACACAGAACTCTCATTCTGTATTAATGTGCTTTTGTCGCTGCAGCAAATGATGCAAATTCTGTTCTTTTGATCAGTGTGCAACAACTGCACATCTTTGTTCACTCTTCTCAGATCATTGTCATTTTTGTTCTTTTTGATCACAATGTTTTCTTCATACAGAGACAGATTTTGAGACAACAGGTTCTGTCTCATCAGTCATTGTACATAAATGCAATTCTTATTCAGAAAAGTGATGTGTTGATTTCTGACAGTTGTATGAACTGTTAGAAACACAGTATGACGCTTTTTTCAAAATGTTGTCATACATCAGAGCATTTCAAAAGATGTTGTAACAACTGTAAGTGATGTGATCATGCTGCTCACTGCTCTGTACACAACAATGATGTACTCATTGTCATCTCAGACAATGAGAACAACAACAGTGTCAATGAGAATGAGTGCATTGCTAAATCAAGACAAATTGCATCAACTCTGTTGCTGATAGAGGCAGTCATTATCAACCTTGACCTTTAGGTACATATGACTTCTTTTCTTGCGTTGCCCCTAGTATAGATCTAGTTGTACAGACTGTGTATGACATCTGAGCTGTATGCCTCATCTCTGCATGATGCTTAAAACAAGTAGCTTCAGCAAAATCAAGAAGACATCATTAGTAATTAGCATAGAAATAAATCAAATAAATTCAACACTAAATTTTGAACTTCATACAATCTCTCAAACTCATGAAGCATCTCAGTCTTCTGTAACATAATCTCACTCTTCAGTCTTCTGCTCAATGTTGACAAGGTCTTTGAAGATCTTCTTGTGTACAGTTAAGATTTAGTCATCTCAGGTTGCATTAACTCTCATTGATTTAACATCACTGTGTCTTTCAGAGTGAATGTCAATTTTCATGTGAGTCAGATATAATTGACTCATTTCATTAAGTACTTCTTCTTGAATTCTTTTCTATGTTGTATGAATTTCTTCTTCAGAATCTTCTTTATCTCAAACTCTTCTTTATCACTTACAATTTGTGACAAGGGTTGTGAGTCTGTTGTACACTGAAAAGAAAGAGCGTTCATGACTGCTGACTGAAGCATGACTGAGTGAAACATGTTATAAATACTTGACAGTGTGTTTAAACAGAAGAAATGTGAGCTGATCTTCTTAACAATGATGTACTTGACATTCTTTGCATCAAATTTCTTGCACAGACAGTCTGTATGTATGTTCTTAAGATTTAGTCAGATCTTGTCTTCTTTTTTAAAATCATAAGACTGCTGTCTTTTCTGATTCATCATTTTCTTCTGTATCTGCTGAGTGACAGTCATAGTCATCTGTGCTCACTCTGTGACTTCTTTCATCTTCTGTACAATCTGATCAGCTTTCTGTACTGAACTTTTTGCAGATTGTACAGGCTTCAACTTTTCAAGTAGTTGTAAAGACTTCATGTGATACTCATGAGATAAGAAGAAGAGACTCACCTCTGTTGAGGCAGAGTTATGATTGTTTATGACTAGCTCAGCCATGAGAAGCAGGCTTGCTCAGTTGTTCTGACTATAATTGAAGAACGTACAAATGTACAGCTCAACATTCTGATTCATTCACTCAGTTGCTCTGTCAGTTTTCAGGTGATATGCTGTGAACATTCTTCATACAATCTTTAAAAGTTGACAGACTCTCTTTCATAAGCTGCTCACAAACTGAGTGTCTCAATTCAAGACTATTGCAATAAAAAGCTCATGAGCCTGATAAAAATGTTACATGAATGTCTGAACCACTCATTCTGCAGTCATATTCTTGCACAGTTCTAGTATTACCTCTTTGTTAAGACAATTTGTATATATCAGAAGGTTTGTACAATCCTTACTTGACAGTAGATTTATTACAAAGTCAATGAATATCTTTTGTCAAATTCGCTTCAATACAGGTAAAGGCTTCAAGAAGCCTTGTTAACAGTTTTTTCAGCTGTTGTTTGTACAGCATTTGTCACAATTTTGACAGAATGTATGAACATTCTGTAGCATCTCAGATCAAAAGAACTGTTATGATAAAAGAGTATCAGTTACATTTCTTTCTGAGTGTTCAGTCATTGTTGAGTCATGTGTATACTAAATCAGTCTTGTACAAAGAGGTTCTGAGAACAGCATTCAGTGTCTTTTGCAAAAGAGTAGCTTTTCTTCATCACTCAAGAAGCATTTTGTTATGAATACTCTCACTTTTAAAACAGTGAAAAATAATCTTCATTGTTTCTGAATTGCTTGACACAGCTTCTCATACAATTTGTCTCTTGTCTCAGCATTCACTCACATCTGCTTAAGATCTGTGACTTCACTGAACAGGTTCTGATCTTGTATGAGTACAGATATTAATATATTTGCTACTGTCATTGAGGCAGCCTGTATAGGCTTGCTCATCATTTTGAGGCATATTATCTGTGTTGTACAATGCTGTACTCTATCATTTAAGAGATCTGTTAACATATCTTACTCATGTCTTGACAGAGCATTTGCTCTCTCATTCTGATTTTCTGACAAGTATAGTATGAAGAAGTTGTATTGTGACAGTATAAGAAACCATCTCATTTGTCACTCTGTAAGCTTTTTAACTGTCATAAAGTATTTCAGGTTCTTGTGGTTTGTACAAATCTGAAAACTTGATACACTTCTCAATTCTGCATCTTACTCTTTCAAACATTGTATGATGATCAGCATCTTCTTATCATAAATTTCATAGTTGCACTCTGCAGATGCATTCTTCTTTAAATAATAGACACAAAATCTTCACACATCATTCATCAACTGTAACAGAATTTCATCTATGCATCAATCTGAGAAATCTGTTTTCATCATAGTCATATGTGTATGATCAAACAAAACTAGAATTGACACTGAAATGAACATAGTCTTTAGCTTCTTAAAACCTTGATCAGTTTTTTCAGTTCACTTAAAAAGTGTGTTCTTTTGTATGAGAGTCATCATTGACATAATTAAATTAGAAAAGTTCTTAATAAACTTTCAGTAAAAGTTTGCAAAGTCTATGAAACTCTGTACTCTTTTTACTGACTTAAAGACTTATCAGTTCATGATTGCCTTCATCTTCTGAGAATTCATTTGTACACTCTTTTCAACTTTCAGAATGAACTTTAAATACTTAATCAACTTGACTTCAAACTCACATTTGTCAATGTCAATCTGTAAGTCAACTTCTCAAAGTCATAGTAGTATTCTTTGTATGTAATCTCAGTGCTGATGCAAAGACTCATCAGTGAAGATGAGAATATCATTCACATAGATCAAACAAAGCTCATTTAAAAAGTTCTGCAAGACTCAGTTGATATATCTCTGAAATGTGCTTGAGACATTGACTAGCTCAAAAGAAGTCATCATTCATTTATACAACTCATACCTCATATAGAATGTCATCTTTCATTTGTCTTCTGCAGCAATTCAAATCTTGTGAAATGTTGTTATGACATTCAACTTGATGTATCATTGAGCTCATTCAATGTTTCACAGAGTCTTATATATCAATAAAAGAGAGTAACAATTCTTCTGAGTGATTCAATTTAAGTCACAGTAGTTCACACAGAACTGAAGTTCATCTTCTGACTTTCATATAAACAAAATAGATGCTGCAGCAGATGAGTTACTGACTTGTATGAACTGTTTGTTCAAAAGTTCTGTTAGTGTTTTTTACAACACTAGTAGCTTCTCTTTTGTCATGTTGTATAGAAAACCTCAGGGTACTTTTGATTCTTTTTCATCTATTTCTTCTAGTTCAATTCAGTGATCTATGTCTTCTCTTTTTATGAGAGGCAATTTCTCAGTCATTGTACAATCAAACACATCTAAAAACTCATGATAATGATCAGAGAGTATAGTCCTCAAGTCAGTTTTCTTCTGTGAGATTAAGGCTTTTTTAATATTGATCATGCTGACTGAGAACACCTCAATCTTCTTTTGTTTCTCTTTTTTCTTTCATATGAGATTTGTAAAGAATGTAGCTGACATCATAACATAATTGAACTCACTCTCAGCAGAAGCTTCTCTGTTCTGTATAATAGTTTCTGTGAATTCAATCATAAGAAAGGCTCTGTCTGCATTTAATATAACCTTGTTCTGCTTCATTCATGATAAACCTAGTATAAGATCATAGAATGCTAACTTAGAAACAATATAAAAGAATGCTCTTGACTTCTGATGTTTGTTAATATCAATTTGTACAACAGCTATTTCATTTACTGATGAATTTGAAGGTTCATCAAATTTTGTAATCATATGAGGTCTTATCTTCATGCACTGTAGATTGTGATTTTTAACAAAGTGAGAAGTGATTATTTCATAGAACAGACATTCTGTGTTGTACAAGGTATGTGTATATGACTTCTTATTAATTAATGTTGACATAGTGAAGAGGGCACTGTTCATCTGTTTCTCAAACTTCTTTCAGCTTTTATCACATCTTGTATGCTCTTAGCTGTGACTTTCACTAAAAGCTACTCTTTTTTTAAGTTCTCATCTGTCTTCATTACTTTCTTCACGGTCTCAGCTACAGTGACATTGATGATTCAAGGTCATACAGTTGATAGAAGTTTGCACTCTTTAATAAAATGTCTGTTTTCTTCACATTGCATACACAGTTGTTTTGTACAATGCTCTGTCACTTTCTTCTCTGACACTCATTGTGCTTTGTGTTTCTCTTCAGTCTCTGTTGCTGTCACACTGATGTGCTCAATGGCTTCTCAGTTCATGAAGTCAGAGTGAGACTGCTGTGTAATGATGATAGTGATCATACAACACTTTTGAGTAGCAGTCTTCTGAATTGACTTTAGATTGTAACTGACCTGCTGCAGTAGAATAATGTACTCATCATACAACGCAGAAATTAATGTTGCAATCAGGGCTTGTGTGAGCATTACATCTAGACTGTTACTGAGAAATGTCTTTTTAACAGTATCATCTCATTTTAAGCCTTTTGCTTTCAGCAATGTCTGTTCAAAGATGGTCAGATGTCTCACAAATGGCTTTTCTTTCTGTTTTAATGCTTTTAAGGTATGAGTTGCTCTCTCTCTTGATTCTGAGTTGTTGTATGCATGCTGAAGTTAATTGATCAGCTCTTCAATGATTGTGTGGTTTTGTCATGAGTTGAACTCATACTAAGGTCTTATGATCTAGTTGCTTACTAAGACTCTAAGACTAAAGCACATTATCTTCTTGCTTCTGTATGAAGCTTTTCTTTTTTCTTCATAGTATTCTTCTTGTATTTAGAAATTATCAATTGAGCGTTGATCTCATTGCAAACCTGTGACATTAAAATACTATTCTCATTTAAATCTGACCTACATTAAAGGTCTTGTCATACAATTGTTGAAATCAGTGCAGAATGAGCGCAGAAACCTCTATGACAGACAAAGTGAAGACTGTTGCTGAGAAGATTTCTTCTTGAGTGCAAATACTTATAACAGAACTACACAGCATGAAAAGTCATACAAAAGAGAACATGCAGAACATGAAGGCTTGTATAAATCTTCTTTACATCTTTGTGATGAATTGAGACAACTTCACATTGACTACATCAGTAGATACAGTTATCTCAACATCAGCTGTTGCAACATCATCTTCTTCTCAAGAATCAGTCAATTGTACAAGCAGTTTCACTTTAAAGCAGCTCATTGCAGCAATGAGTGTGAATTGACACTCAAAACAGCGTCTTTCTGATTCACTCAGATTTGAAGAAAAAAGAGTGAAATTCAGATCTTGACTACAACAAATTGTTGCTAAACTGAATGTGAACATGTCAGACAACAATGTCAGTGTGCAGTTCTGATACTTACACAGTTGACTGAAAGGGCTGGCTTTAAGCCAAGTCACACCTTAAATTGTGGCTCATATCAAGTCAAACAAAGTTCTAAATCATATGACCATTGAGAAGCTGATCAATCAGCTTCAGCACACATAGAATGACTCAGAATCAAAGAAGAAAGCAACTTGTATCTTAAAAGCTTTAAAACAGAAAGAAAAATCATTCACTAAACATCTGACCATCTTTAAACAAACACTGCTAAAAGCAGAAGGCTTAAAATGAAATGATGCTGTCAAGAAAAGATTTCTTAATAACAGTCTTGATGTAACACTCATGTGAGCTCTGATTGTTATCTCAATTTCTGTGTTGTATGATGAGTACATTACTTTTACTGCAGTGAGTCAGTCACAACTTAAACTCAATTCAGAAGGCTGTTACTCAAGAGTGTCATACAACAACTATCATCATCACACAACAGTCTCACACAAACAACATGAACTGAGAACTCACTGAGCACATCATTGTCACAGCTACAAAAACTGAAGAGAGACACAGAGCACAATGAGTGTCAGAGAAGAAAGTGACAGAATGTCATACAAAATGACTATGCATGCACTGCAAAGACAACAATCACTTCATTAAGAACTGCAAATTTCTGCCTGCTGTATGATCTCATGTCATCAATGTTATCACTGCTGAGACTGTGAAGAAAGTGACAGAAGAAGAAAAGAACTCAGAAAAAGAGTAGCTTTTAGCAGAAGTCACAGCTAAGAGCATACAAGATGTGATAAAAGCTGAAAGAAGTTTGAGAAACAGATGAACAGTGCTCTCTTCACTATGTCAACATTAATCAATAAGAAGTTATATGTGCATACCTTGTACAACACAGAGTGCCTGTTTTATGAAATAATCACTTCTCACTTTGCTAAAAATCACAATCTACAGCGCATGAAGATAAGATCTTGTATGATTACAGAATTTAATGAACCTTCAAATTCATCAGTAAATGAAGTAGCTGTCATACAAATTGATATTGACAAACATCAGAAGTCAAGGACATTCTTTTATATTGTTTTTAAGTTAGCATTCTATGACCTTATACTAGGTCTATCATGAATGAAGCAGAACAAGATCATATTGAATGCAGACAGAGTCTCTCTTATAATTGAATTCACAGAAACTATTATACAGAACAGAGAAGCTTCTGCTGAGAGTGAGTTCAATCATGTTATGATGTCAGCTACATTCTTTACAAACCTCATATGAAAGAAAGAAGAGAAACAAAAGAAGATTGAGGTGTTCTCAGTCAGCATGATCAATATTGAAAAAGCCTTAACCTCACAGAAGAAGACTGATCTGAGGACTATACTTTCTGATCATTATCATGAGTTTTTAAATGTGTTTGATCATACAATGACCGAGAAGTTGCCTCTCTTAAGAAAAGAAGACACAGATCATTGAATTGAACTAGAAGAAATAGATGAAAAAGAGTCAAAAGTATTCTGAGATTCTCTATACAACATGACAAGAGAGAAGCTACTAGTGTTGCGCAAAACATTAACAGAACTTTTGAATAAGCAATTCATACAAGTCAGTAACTCATTTGCTGCAGTGCCTGTTTTATTTGTACAAAAGTCAGAAGATGAACTTTAATTTTGTGTGAACTATTGTGACTTAAACTGAATTACTCAGAAGGATTGTTACCCTCTTTCATTGATATATAAGACTCTGTAAAACATTGAATGAGCTCAATGATACATCAAGTTGAATGTCATAGCGGCATTTCACAAGATTTAAATTGCTGTAGAGGACAAATGAAAGACATCATTCTGTATGAGATACAGATTGTATGAATGAATGATGTCTTCTTTTAAGCTAGTCAATGTCTCAAGCACATTTCAGAGATATATTAACTGAGTCTTGTGAGACTTTCTAGATGAGTTTTGTTCAGTTTATGTGAATGATATTCTCATCTTCACTGATGAATCTTTGCATCAGCACCAAAATCATGTATGAAGAATACTACTACAGCTTTGAGAAGCTGGCTTACAGATTGACATTGACAAATGTGAGTTTGAAGTCAAGTCAACCAAGTACCTAGAGTTCATTCTGAAAGTTGAAAAGGACATACAAATGAACCCTCAAAAAATGAAGACAATCATGAACTGACAAGCCTTTAAGTCAGTAAAGAGAGTACAGAGTTTCATAGGCTTTGCAAACTTCTACTGAAAGTTCATCAAGAACTTTTTTAATCTGATTATGTCAATGATGACTCTCATACAAAAGAACACATCTTTTAAGTAAACTGAGAAAGCTGATCAAGATTTTAAGAAGCTAAAGACTATGTTTATTTCAGTGCTGATTCTAGTTCTGTTTGATCATACATGTATAATCATGATGAAAACAGATTCTTCAGATTGATGCATAGATGAAATTCTGTTGCAGTTAATAAACAATGTGTGAAGATTCTGCATCTACTATTCAAAGAAGAATGCATCTGCAGAGTGCAATTATGAGATTTATGATAAAGAGATGCTGATCATTATACAATGCTTGAAAGAGTGAGATGCAGAATTGAGAAGTGTGTCAAGTTTTCAGATTTGTATGAATTACAAAAATCTGAAATACTTTATGACAGTTAAAAAGCTTACAGAGCGGCAAATGAGGTGGTCATTAATACTGTCACAATACAACTTCTTCATACTATACTTGCTGAGCAAGCAAAATGAGAGAGCAGATACTCTGTTAAGACATAAGCAAGATATGTTAACAGGTCTCT